>Ga0265298_10000196_pt1 | contig 92587 bp, 81 predicted proteins | sample AusTroGonzalo_MG_3_FD_193486 | JGI IMG/M metagenome (GOLD analysis project Ga0265298, IMG submission 193486) | Bovine rumen microbial communities from tropical cattle in Woodstock, Queensland, Australia - Gonzalo_01 | ecosystem: Host-associated > Mammals > Digestive system > Stomach > Rumen ...
AAGAATTTGCTAAATGGAAAGCTAGACTTCGAATGTTTTGTTATAGCAAAGAAAGATATTTCTGATTATAGAAATAAATGTCTAAATCCCGATTACGAAGGTCATATAATTAAACTACATAAAGGAGATTTACTCGTAGCGTACAGAAAATGTTCCATACCTTTAAATCTTGACCTTCGGAATATCAGAAATATGAAATCGTTTATTACCGTGCAAAAGAATAATCGTACTAACGAACATTCTGTTACATACGACTTGGATTCGCCAAAGATTCTGATACTATTGCCAGAAGAAATGATGATTGAGTATAATAAAAAATCATCTAGTCCCACGGAAAATGAGAAACGCAAAACAATACTAAAAGCTTCCTTGTATGTACAGGCATTAACTTATGCTTTGCTGAATTATTCAAAATATAGAGATAAAGATTACATGTGGGTGAATGCGTTATCTTATCGGATGAGAGAACCTGATATGAGAGACTTCTGTGCCGATTTCATTGATTTTGAGTCGACAGGTCCAGAATCTCAAAACATGGAAGATTTGTTTAAATTGGCACATATGATGTTGAACCAGCCGTATCTGGGAATGCTGAGACAAATAGGCGTAAGCGAAAAACTAGTTGATAATATCTTGATCGAGGAATAATTATGGGAAATAAACAAGCAATATTTAAAGAGGATTACTGTAACACATTACGACTTAATCTAAAGTCTGGTCAATCCATTCTGCACTATGCTCAAGATGGTGAACATTTTGCATTTACAGATAAGGATGTGTGCTATTTGAATGATTTTTATGTTGACAAAGAAAAGTTGGCAAAGATGAACGAGGATAATAACTCTTCTTTAACATCTGCCATTTTGCTATATGAAGCTTTGCCTGATTTAAATCCCCTTTTGGCATCATATGCTCCGTTTTGGTTGTATGTTGCACATGTTGAGCTGGTTACATATATGAGAAATAGATGGCCCAATGTTTTTATAAACAGAGAAGGCGTTGAAAATAGCATAGACTCGCAAATTAATTATATTATGGATTATTGGTTCCCTAGTATGGGTAGTTCTTCGAAAACATGGTTGCCAAATTTATGGTGGGCGGTGTACTTAACGGTTGATACCAGACGCGAAGACAAGTACGCATTAACAAAGATATTGTTTAAACAAGAAGACTTACGTACTCGAACGCTTGGAACCTATACATTATTCAGGCATAAACCTGCAACAGTAGCCACACTAAGTTTTATAGAATCGCACATGGATACCACATTCAAACATGCGTTTCAAAATAAATGTCGCTATATGACTAAATACTTGAACTATTTAGGAGGATGCCGGTTGCTTTCTTATATGGATGAAGATTTTTTCACACACATGCTAGAACTTAAAAATGATGACATATCCAAAGTCATCTAAAAAACTCTTTTCCCCTATGTCCCTCTTCCGCGTCATCCAGTCCATCATCTTCCCGCCGTTAGCCGTGATCGACCGCGGGTGCGGGTCCGTGCTCATTGTGTTCCTGCTTACCCTCTGCGGGTAGGTGCCGGGCGTCATCGCCGCACTCGTCATCCTCAACAAAAACTGATAAACAATCATCCAACCATATCGTAAACTATGGATGCCAAACTCTTCTTCCAAGCCCTCGCCAAATTCCTCCTCGGCGCCGTCATCTTCGGCCTGCTCATCTTCCTGCCCGCCGGCTCGCTCCACTATTGGCAGGGATGGCTGCTGATGGGCATCCTGTTTGTGCCGATGTTCGTGGCCGGACTACTATTGATGGCTAAGAACCCCGAACTGCTACGCAAACGGCTGAATGCCAAGGAGGAAGAAAAGGAACAGAAGTCCGTCGTGGCATTAAGTGGGATGATGTTCGTCGCTGCATTCGTAGTGGCAGGACTTAACTGGCGCTTCCAATGGCTTGTGCTGCCCGATTGGGCCGTGTGGCTCGCTGCCGCGCTGTTCCTTTTCGGTTATATCCTGTATGCGGTGGTGCTCCGCGAAAACACGTACCTTTCCCGCACCATCGAGGTGCAGGAGAACCAAAAGATCATCGACACGGGGCTATATGGTGTCGTCAGACACCCGATGTACACGGCCACCATTATCCTCTTCCTCGCCATGCCGTTGGTGCTGGCTTCGCCCCTCTCCTTCCTCATCATGCTGCTCTATATCCCCCTCATCGCCAAGCGCATCCGCAACGAAGAAACCGTTCTGGAACAAGGCCTGGAGGGCTATAGCGAATATAAGCAACGGGTGAAATATAAAGTTATTCCTTATATCTGGTAACCTTATGACCGACATCATGTCCCCCGCGCAACGCCACCGCTGCATGTCGCACATCCGCAGTCGCAACACCAAGCCTGAGCTTAAGGTGCGGCAGTGGCTCTGGAACCACGGCTACCGCTACCGCCTCTGCGTAAAAGGCGTGCCCGGCAAACCCGACATCGTGATGCGCAAATACCGCACCGCCATCTTCGTGAACGGGTGCTTCTGGCATGGACACGATATTCAGGTTACAGGGAATAGGGAACAGGGTTCAGTTGAAAATTCAGCATGCTGCAAGATTCCAAAGACGAATAGAGAATTTTGGATCAACAAGATTCTACGCAATCAGGAACGGGATCAACAGAATTACCAAATTCTTCAGGAGAATGGCTGGCAGGTAATTGTGCTCTGGGAGTGCCAACTGAAAGCCAATCTGCTCGAAGACACCATGCGTCAAGTGGAGGTTGCACTCCAGGACAATTATCTCCGCACTTTCAGCCACAAAGCCAAAACCTACATCCTGGTGGATGAGGAAAACCTGCCGCTGGCCGCAGAAGACACTATTGAGTACAATTAGACAATTTCCAATACTATTATGAACCACAAACACGTCGTAGCCGCCATTATCCATGATTCAGAAAACCGTATCTTCGCGACCCAAAGAGCGAGTGGGGAATGGAAAGACTGGTGGGAATTTCCCGGCGGGAAAATCGAGCCTGGCGAGACACCTGAAGAAGCACTGAAACGCGAAATCTTCGAAGAACTGGAAACGCGCATCGTCATTGAGCGATTGGTGACAACCGTGGAATGGGATTACCCGAAGTTTCACCTGACGATGCATTGCTACTGGTGCCACGTGGAGAGCGGCGAACTGGTTTTGAAGGAACATGAAGCGGCCCGCTGGCTGAAACCCGATGAACTGGACAGCGTACAATGGCTGCCGGCAGACTGGGAGGTGATTGAAATGCTGAAAGAGAAGGCAATGAACATCGCAATATACACCCTGACCTCCGCCTTGCACGACCCGCAGGCGATAGATATGCTCACGAAAGAGTTTCTAACCTCCTTGAATGTCCCGTACATTCTGAAAGGCGACGATTATTCGGACTATGGCTCCCACGACTTGAATTTGATTTTCGTCCGCACGGGCGGTACCGAAAGCCTCTTTCAGCAACTGATGCCTGCGCTGGCTGAGAAATCTGACGCTCCGTTCTATCTTTTAGCTTCCGACAAGAGCAACTCGTTAGCCGCTTCACTAGAAATTCTCTCCTACTTGCGACAAGAAGGGAAGCAAGGTGAGATTCTGCACGGAAATCCCGAATATGTCGCCTCGCGCATCCAGCTACTGGGTCAGGTGGAATCGGCTGTCAAAAGGTTGCGCCACTGCCGATTAGGGGTCATTGGGAAACCGTCCGACTGGCTCATTGCCAGTCACTCAGATGCGGAATGCGTCCGACAGAAATTAGGCGCTGAACTGTTAGAGATTCCCATGAGCGAACTGTTAGACACGCTGACCGCAACCCCTGAACCCTCGCCAACAGAGCATAGTGATATGCCAGCGGTCAATGAGGCACTATCCGGTGCCTGCCGTATCTATGAGGCAATGAAAACCATAGTGCAGAAACGTGATTTACAAGGATTTACAATCCGTTGCTTCGATTTGTTGGATGCTGTCCATAATACCGGTTGCTTAGCGTTGGCGAAGCTGAACGCAGAAGGTTATATTGCAGGTTGTGAGGGCGATGTCCCCACTATGCTGACGATGACACTGCTCCGCGCTCTGTCCGGCACCTCCTCTTTCCAAGCGAATCCTGCCAGCATCGATCCCGAAACCGGCGAGATTCTCTTCGCCCACTGCACCATCCCTTTCGATATGGTGCAACGTTACGAATTGGACACGCATTTCGAATCGGGAATCGGAGTGGGTATCCGTGGCTATGTGCCGGAAGGACCTGTCACGATTTGCAAAGTTTCGGGAGATTTGTCACGGGCATTCATCGCGGAAGGGAAACTGGTTCGCAGTCAGGCAAAACCGGACCTCTGCCGCACGCAGATAGTGGTGCGTCTCGCCAACCCGTCCGACACCGAATATTTTTTGACAAATCCTATTGGAAATCACCATGTTATCGTAGTTGGACACCACACAACCGCACTGAAGGCGTTGTTGCAGAGAATAAGAGTTTTTTGATGTTTTTGTGATCCGATATCAGCGAATAATTAACCCCAATATTATGAAAAAGATTCTCATTTTTGCCCTTGCCGCCCTGTTGTTTGTGGCGTGCACCGATTCCGAAAAGCAACTGCAAAATCGTGCTGCCGAATTGTGTAAGTATATTCCCGACCATAAGTTGCTGGAGAAGTCCAAAGACTACATGACGGCCGATTTTTACGCTGTTCTGGACACGATGTTCAACCAATTGCCGGAGTTCGAGGCCATGGACCACGAGTGGCTCTACTATTTCGTGACGGGCAACGGCGGCACCATCGCCGACTATGAGGTTGTCGGCGTGGAGAAAACGGATAAAACACACGCGGTCGCAACCATCAAGGTGCGCCAGAAATGGGAGGATGGCTCGTTTGACGAATCATCGGATGTAGAGGAACATAAACTATACATGGAGAAAGTGGACGGCCAATGGCTCATGTCAGATTTTGACGGCCACAAGCAGGACTGCATTGTCAAGATTGCCAATAGTCGCAAGGAACAAGCCATGCGCGATGCCATCAGCGAGTACTTGGTAAAGGAAATCGGTTTCCAGTATTCTCCGGGCCAAGTATGCATTCCCGTGTTGATGCTGGTTTCCACAGAGGAAAAGGACACTGAAAAGGCACTTGTCTGGGGCGACTTCTGGGTATTCAACTACAACACGGCAGGCGACACCCTCAAGACGGTTTCCGGCGGCAACCACTCCGGTTGTATGACCTTGCAAAAACAGGGAGATAAGTTCACGGTGACATCCTTCGAGCAAACCGAGGATGGTGCCGGCAACGAGGCCAGCGCCAAGCGTATTTTCGACACACATTACGATGTTTTCCAAAATATGCATTCGAATCAAGATGTCCGCGATGCCGTCCGCAAAGAACAAATGAAGGAGTATGTCAAACAGCACGGACTCAACGTTCGTTATTATCAGGACTTCGGTTGGGATGCAGTGGCATTATAGAAAAATGCCAACATCATGGATATTTTTATATTTTTGCCCGCGATAAAAATTACTATATGGCACAAGAAAAATTTGCAGTCATCGGTGCAGGGCATTTCGGCCAGGCCATCAGTCTTGCCCTTTCCGAAAGGGGGCACGAGGTGCTCGTCATCGATAACGATATCAATGTTATACAGGATATTTCAGAAGATGTGGCGTATGCCGTGTGTGTCGATGCTACCAACAAACGGGCTTTGCTTAATGAGAATATCCTGAATTTCGACGCGGTCATCGTTTCCATCGGCAACGACTTTGTGGGCCGCTTGCTATGCACTGCCAACCTTATAGACTTGGGCGTGAAACGCATTATCTGCCGTGTGATGGGCAAGAGCCAACGCACCATTTTGGAAAAGATGGGCATCACCGAATTCCTTTCGCCAGAAGATGAGGTGGGCACCCTGCTGGCCGAGCGCCTCACTAACCCCAATATGATTTCCTACTTGCAACTTCCTGATGGATACAAGATTGCAGAAATTATCACCCCGACGCGCCTGATTGGTCTTTCTGTCGGAGATATTGATTTCCGTGAAAACCACAAGCTGAGTTTGATTACCATCCGCCGTAATTTCGAGGAACTTGTGGCCGACAAGCTCGACACCAAACAACATATTCTTGGTGTGCCCGACAACAAGACCATTATCCAAGACGGCGATGTGTTCGTGCTTTTTGGCAAGGAACATGATATTGACAACTTCATCAAAATCAACCTGTAATGTTCAGCTGGAAATCGCGCAAGGAGTATGCGTACAGTAAACGCAAACTGCATATTGCGACGTACAAAGATAAAGTACGTCGCATTATGCAAATATGCAGTGCGGTCATCTCCCTTGCAACGATTGTATGCATTATATGCTACCATGGTCTCTACATCTCTTTAGAAGTCAAAAACCTCATCCGTTTCATCATTTACGGGAGCCTTTGCTTCTACGTTGTCAAATACTTTGTCTTTCTCTTTTACTCCTTACATCGGAAGGAATTTCTGAAAAAATCTTGGTTCGAGGGTCTGATCATCTTTCTGCTGATAGCTCAGTTTATCTCGGTGAATGTATTCCATTATAATGCGGAATTCTTTCAATCAGAGAACTTTGAGAATTATTACCTGCTCTTCATACAATTCTATTTCCTAATTATTGTATTGATGGAGTTTTCGAAGGTGAACGGCTGGATGGCCAAGTTCAACATTAGTCCGCCTTTGCTCATGGTGGCATCGTTCCTGTTGCTCATTTCCTTAGGAACCCTGCTGCTCTGTATGCCGCGCATGACGGTCAACGGCATCTCGTTTGTGGATGCGCTATTCACTGCCACCAGCGCAAGTTGCATCACAGGTTTGACCGTGGTCAGCACAGGCGCCTGCTTTACCGTGAAAGGGCAAGTGGTCATCATGATTCTTATCCAACTGGGCGGTATCAGCATTTTGTCTTTTGCTACGTTTTTTACAACATTTCTCTCCAAATCCTTCGTGGGGTTGCGCTACCAGTACATGGTACGCGACATGCTTTCCACCAATCAGGTGTCCGAGTCATTCTCCTTGCTCCGGAGTATCGTGATAACCACTGCCATCATCGAATTTGCCGGTGTGGCCTTGCTGTACACGTACTGGAACACTACGGGATTCTTCACCTCCAACTCCGAAAATCTCTTTTATTCCCTTTTCTACACCATCTCTGCCTTCAACAACGGCGGTTTTGTGCTGATGGACAAGAGTCTTCTGGAACTTGGCGTCTCCAATAGCTATTTCCCGCAGGCTATCATTACTATTTTGGTGTTTTTGGGCGGTATCGGATTCCTGACCATCCGCGATTTCTTCAGCGCGAAGCGCATCCGCGAACGCAAGAAGCATCAGTGGAAAAGCTTGATGCCGCAGACCAAGATTATCCTTACGACCACATTTGCCATCATTTTTATCTGTACCGCAATCTTCTTCTTTATAGAAAAGGATAATGCCTTGAGCGGACAAAAGACGCTTTTCGACAAAATTTTCACATCCTTCTTCCAAATTATCACCTGCCGCACATCGGGGTTTATGGTGCTGGATGTGAACAATATGGCCTTGCCTACCATGATCATGATCACGCTGATTATCTTCATTGGTGGCTCGCCTGGTTCCACCGCAGGTGGTGTGAAAACCACCACGCTGTTTGTGCTTATCAAATCTGTTTTTGCTACCATCAAAGGCAAGAAGAATATTGAATATCAGCATCGTACAATCCATTATTCGTTGGTTGACCGTGCCTTTTCCATTATCTTGATGTCGTTGACCTTTATTTTGGTCTCTTGCTTTTTCATCACAATCGTGCAGCCGGATGTATCGCTGAATCACGCCATTTTTGAGACCACCTCAGCGTTTACCACCTGCGGACTTTCCACCGGTTCCCCTGCAGGATGGTGCGATGCCGCCAAGATTATCTTGGTCATTAACATGTATATAGGCCGTATCGGCACACTGACGCTGGCGTTTGCGCTTACCAAACATAAGAAGGAGTCGCAACACACCTATCCCGATCTTTATATGATGGTTGGGTAATTGTAGTTGAATCAGTGGAAATTTTTGTATATTTGCACACCATTATCACATGAAATAATAATCAATAAATCAAATAAATACAAAAGAATATGAAAAAATTATGCCTCTTTAGTTTCGCCATTGCGGTGACATTGTTGATGACAGGATGTGGATTCGGCAAGATGGTCACCAAGTATCCTGAGGTGTCTGTTACTTTGGATAATCCTGATTTGGAAAACAAAGGCGGTGAGGTGGCCTATACCATCAAAGGTACCGTTCCTCCCAAATATATGAAGAAAAATGCCACCGTAACGCTCTCTCCGACATTGAAAGTGGACGGCAATAATGTCAATCCCCCTTTTACCACCATCAAGCTGAAAGGAGAAAAGGCTAAGGGTGAAGGTACCGTCATCAGCTGGAAAAATGGTGGCAGTTTCACTCAAACGGGTACGTTCAAGTTTGACCCGAGTTATGAAGAGGCTGAGATTGTGGCCCCGGCCATTGCCCAGATCAAGAAGAAATCCACCACGCTGAATCCTGAAAAGAGCATCGGTGAAGGCATTGCCAATACCTCTTCCAGAGTCGGATTGCAGCCCAGAAGCACTTATGATGTCACGAGCGGCAATTTCATCCATTCTCCGCACAACTTCACGCCCGAATTCATTGGCAAAACCGCCACTATCTATTTCGACCTCAACAGTTCCAACATGAATTGGAGCAACCCTAACAACAAAAAGCAGGCTGCCAAAGATTCCATCAAGTCTTTCATTGATTTCTTGTACAACGACAATCTCATTGACCGTGTGGTGATTTCAGGTTGGGCATCTCCCGAAGGCGAGGAGAGCAACAACCAAGGCTTGTCTGAAAGACGTTTCGAGCAGGGCAAGAAATGGTTCCAGGATCAGTATGAGAAATATCTGAAAGATTATGCCAAGAAGAACAAAATCAAACTGAAAGATTTGCAAAGACCTGAATTCCAATATGTAAACAATGCCAAGGGTGAAGACTGGGACGGTTTTGAGGCTGCTATCGAAAAATCCAACATCGCTCAAAAGAACCAGATTTTGAATGTAGTCCGTTCACAAGCCAACAACGACATGCGCGAGCAGAAGATTCGCGAAATGACGGACATCTATCCGGAAATTGCCGATGCCATTCTGCCTCCGTTGCGCCGCGCCGAAATGCAGCTCATCTGCAAAAAGCACGAGACCTATACCGATGCTGAATTGGTGAGCAGAGTGAAAACCAACCCGGGCGAGTTCTCCGTTAACGAGCGTTTGTATGCCGCTTCCGTAGCCGCTACGGTGGAGGATCAGGAAGCCATTTACAATGCGCTGCTCAGCGATCCGACGACGCAAGGCGACTGGCGTGCGTACAACGACCTGGGTGTGCTTTACCTCAACAAATATTACAACAACGGCAGTGAGAGCGATTTGGACAAAGCCGTCAGCAACTTTAATAAGGCCGCTGCCATTTCTCCCGATAATGGCATCGTGCTGAACAACTTGGCAGTTGCTGAATTTTTGCAGGGCAATCATGCTGCCGCCAAGACCAACTTCGAGGCTTCGCAGAAGGCTGCGGTCAGCCCTGTCAACCAAGACTATGCACTGGGCATGTACTCCATCATGGATGGCAACTATTCACAAGCTGCACAACAGCTGAGCACCAGAAATTGCGACTACAACACCGCGTTGATCCAGTTGCTCCAAAAGGATTACAATGCAGCCAAGACCACGTTGGATTGCATTGAGAATGTGGATGCCAAGACGGCCTATTTGAAGGCAGTGCTGGCCGCCCGCATGAAGGATGAGAACGGAGTTTACAGCAACCTTTCCACCGCCATCCAGCTGGATCCTTCCTACAAGAAAACCGCCAAGAAAGACGCCGAGTTCAAGAAATACAAGGGAACCGAGACGTTCAAGAATTTGGTGAAATAAAAGATTTCATCTTAGTAGATAAACGGGCAGCCAATACGGTGTGCCCGTTTTTTGTTTTTGCTGATATGCTCATTTTTTAATATCTTTGCAATCACTGACTTAATACAAGAGATTTCTATAATTTATTGATAATAAAATGATTAAAGAAAATCGCAATATGGCCATCGCGTACGACTTTGACGGTACGCTGGCGCCGGGCAACATGCAGGAGTACAACTTCATACCCGACCTCAACATGGACAAGGGCGAGTTCTGGCAGGAGGCCAATGAGCTGGCCAAGAAACACGACATGGACGAGGTGCTGGCCTACATGCACCTGATGCTCATCAAGGCCAAGGAGAAAAACATTCCCATCCGTGAGGAAGCCTTCATGAAATATGGCGAGAAAATCACCTTCTTCGAAGGAGTGGAGAGTTATTTCGATCGCATTAATGCCTACGCCGCTTCCAAAAACATGCACTTGGAGCATTTCATCATCTCCTCCGGGCTGCGCGAGTTTGTGAAAGGCACGGCCATCGCCAAGCATTTCAAGACTATCTTCGCTTCGGGTTTCGAGTATGATGAAAGCGGTGTGGCTTGCTGGCCCGCCCTCGTAGTGAATTACACCAACAAAACCCAATACCTGTTCCGTATCAACAAAGGCATTTACAACTCGTATGATAATACGTTGATTAACAAGTCAATGCCCGAAGACGAGCGTGCAGTGCCCTTTTCCAATTTCATCTATATCGGCGATGGGGAGACCGATGTGCCCGCCATGAAGATGGTGAACCTCTACGGCGGCACCACCATTGCGGTCTATAACCCGGCTTCTGTGGCCACCCCTCACCGTCCCAAGTCTTCCAAAGACATCTGTCTCGACCTCATCCGCCAGAATCGTGCCGACTATATTGCCCCCACCAACTACACTGAGGGCGGCGAACTGGATGTGATGCTGAAAAAGATCATCGACAAAACCGCCATGGAGCAGGATTTGTTGCACATCAAGTACAAAGAAGTGAATAAGTAACCTATAAAATCTCGTGTTATGAGCACCTCTTCCAATCCGGTTAAAATCGTTCCCATGACCAGGGCGGAGTTCAAAAGCAAAGACAAAAAGCTGATGATTCACTACAGTTTCATTTCCGTCTTCGGAGGCAAGGCCCTCGTGGCGTCCACGCAAAAGGGCGTTTGCATGTTAATGCCCGGCGAGATGAAATGGAATCCGGTGGAGACTTTGAAAAAACACTTTCCGAAAGCCAACTTCCGTTGCCAGAAAGTAGCGGCTCACAAAAATATCTCTTTGCTATTGCGAGAAAAATGGGATAATGAAAAGGAGGAGATAGTGTTGCATCTTTTTGGCACACCCTTTCAGCTCGCCGTGTGGGAAGATTTGCTCACCGTTCCAGCCGGCAAGGTGACCACCTACCTCAACATTGCCGAAAGAGTCGGCAGGCCGCGGGCGGCCCGTGCGGTGGGCAAAGCCGTGGGCAATAACCCCGTGATGTACGTAGTGCCCTGCCACCGTGTCATCTGCTCCAACGGCAAGCTCGGCGGCTATCGCTGGGGCGTGGAACGGAAAATCAAAGTGCTCAACAAAGAGGCCCGCAAATCCCATAAAATCAAAACCGCCGCCAACTGGGAACCGACTTTATTTTAGTTTAGAGTTTAGAGTTAATAGTTAATAGTTTAGAGTAAATCAATCTTCGTCTTTTCACCTCATTCACCCCTTTTACCCCTTTTACCCCTTGTCCCCCATTCACCTTCTCATGCGTGTCACCCATTTTGTTGATGTCCTGCTGCCGCTGCCGCTGTCCGCGCTGTTCACCTATCGTGTGCCGTACGAGCTGGACGAGGCTGTGGAGTTCGGCAAGCGTGTGATTGTCCCGTTCGGGCGCAGCAAGCTCTATTCGGCCCTGGTGGTGCGCGTGCACGAGAACGCTCCGCAGGTGACCGCCAAATACATCCTGGATGTGGTGGACGACCGCCCCGTGATTTCCGAGCGGCAGTTCCAGCTCTGGCAATGGATGGCCAATTACTATCTCTGCACGCTGGGCGAGGTGATGGCCGCCGCACTGTCCTCTGCCCTCAAACTGGCCTCTGAAACCAAAATCCACCTCCACCCCAACTTCAGCGGGGATGTCTCCACGCTCAACCCCAACGAGTTGCACATTGCCGAGGCGCTGACCTACAAAGAGATCATGACGGTGGACGAAATCAGCAAGGCTGTCAACATTCAGAAAGTGATCCCCATCATCAAATCTTTGGTGGACAAAAGGGTGGTGGTGACCGACGAAGAGGTGCGCAATCCGTACAAGGCCAAGAAAGAGACATACGTGCGCTTGAGTGAGGAGTACGCCTCCGAAGAAGCGTTCATGGTATTATTGGACCAACTCAACCTCAGCACGAGGACTTCTAGCCAAGCCGACGGACTACTTGCTTTCATCATGCTTACCAAAGGAGCCAAGGGTTATGATTTTTCGGGTCGTGTGCCCAAAGCGCAAGTGGTTAATTCCAGCGCACTTACCCCCGCTCGCCTACAAACCCTTATCAAAAAGGGTTTCCTGAAAACGGAAGAGGTGGTTATGTCCCGCCTGACGGACTTCTCTTCCCGCGACTCAGCGGATAATATCCAATTGTCTGAACCACAGCAGAAAGCCTTCCAGCAAATTCACGAGCAGTTCGGCCAATTTCCTGTGGTGCTGTTGCACGGAGTGACTGGCAGCGGCAAGACGGAAATCTATATCAAACTTATTGATGAGGTATTGAAGCAGGGCAAGCAAGTGCTCTATCTGTTGCCTGAGATTGCACTTACCTCACAGATTGTCAATAGATTGCGAAAATATTTCGGCGAGAAGGTCGGTGTGTATCATTCCCGTTTCAACGAGTATGAGCGGGTGGAGATTTGGAACCGTGTGCTGGAACAAGAGTCGGATGTGTCCGACACCTCCAAATACCAGCTGATTTTAGGTGCACGCTCAGCCTTGTTGTTACCGTACCAGAACTTAGGCCTCATTATTGTAGATGAGGAGCACGATGCCTCTTACAAACAGCAGGATCCTGCGCCGCGCTACCATGCCCGCGACTGTGCCATTGTGTTGGGCAACATGCACAAGGCCAAGGTGTTGTTGGGAACTGCAACGCCTTCGTTGGAAAGCTATTACAATGTTCAACAGAACAAATACGGCTTGGTGGAACTGAAACAGCGTTTTGCCCAAAGCAAGCTGCCCGATATCTGGGTGGTGAACATGGTCGAGGCGCGCAAACAGCGTCAGATGCAAGGTGTGTTCTCCGACTTTCTCATTGAACGCATCGGCGAAGCCTTGGACAAAAAAGAGCAGGTTATCCTTTTCCAAAACCGGCGCGGATACGCTGTGCGAATGATCTGCAACACCTGCCAGACCATGCCCACTTGCAAATATTGCGATGTGACGCTGACATACCATAAAAAATCGCGTTTGCTGAAATGCCACTACTGCGGCTATGCCATTGATGTACCCCAAGTTTGTCCCACTTGCCACAGCACTGATATTGAAATGAAAGGGTTTGGCACTGAAAAGGTTGAAGATACCTTAGCAGAGATTTTCCCGCAGGCTTCTATCGCCCGCATGGATCTGGACACCACGCGTTCCAAAAACGGCTATCAGCAAATCATCAGCGATTTTGAGCAGCACAAAACCGACATATTGGTCGGCACGCAGATGGTGACCAAGGGGTTGGATTTTGACCGCGTGAGCGTGGTGGGCATTCTGAATGCCGACGCGCTGATTTCGTTCCCCGACTTCCGGTCGTTTGAGCGCGCGTTCCAGTTGCTGGCGCAGGTGAGCGGGCGCGCGGGCCGCAAGGAGGTGCCCGGAAAGGTGGTCATCCAGTCGTACCAACCGGAGCATCCAGCGTTGAAGTACGTGGAGACCAACGATTTCATGGCCATGTATCGAAGCCAGATTGCCGAGCGGAAGGAGTATCACTATCCGCCGATCACGCGCTTGGTGAAAATCACACTCAAACACCCTGATGAGAAAGTGGTGACTGCCGCGGCGCAGGCATTAGCCACACCGTTGCGCGAGGCGTTTCCCGGGATGGTGCTCGGCCCCGAAGCGCCGTTGGTTTCCCGAATCCAAAACTACTATCTGGAAGATTTTTGGGTTAAGTTTCCGAAAGACAATAAATTGGAACAACATAAGAAGACACTTTGGCAGATAACGGAAGACTTCAAGCAGCACAAAACCTTCAGGTCGGTCCGAGTGGTCATCAATGTGGATGCGTGAGGTTCCCTTCATTTTTGTATTTTTGCGCGATTTTTATTTAGACTACGATATGAAAGAAGTTTCCGCCGAAAGCAAACAAAAAGCCATTGACATTTTAACCAAGCATAGCGACAGCAAGCTCATCACCCATTTGAATTCTTGCGTGCACTGCGGATTGTGCGAGACCAGCTGTCTGTTTTGGAGAACTTTCAAGGAGCCCAAGTACATTCCGGGTAAAAAGGTGGATATGGTTTCCTCCATCTACCGCCGTTACTGCACCTTCTTGGGCAAAACCGCCCCGAAGCTGACGCACGCGCGCGAGTTGGACGATAATACGCTCACCGAGATGGTGGATTCGTTGTTCGGTGCTTGCACCATGTGCGGACGATGCGTGAAGCACTGCTCCATCGGCGTGGATATTCCGTTTGTGGTGCGCACGGGCCGGAGAATGCTCGCTACCATGGGCTTGGTGCCAGAAACATTGCAAGCCACGGTGGATGCTGCCATTAATACTGGCAACAACATGGCAATCCCGACGGAAGATTTTGTAGATACTATTGAATGGATGGAGGAAGATCTGCAGGACGAGCTGGGCGAGGATGCCAAAATACCGTTGAACAAGGACAACTCCGACATTCTCTACACGTTGAACCCGCGCGAGCCAAAGTTCTTCCCGCTTTCCATTGCCGCCGCCGCCAAAATCTTCCACATGGCTGGTGCCAATTGGACTCTCTCTACCGAGATGTACGATGTGACCAACTACGGATACTTCTCCGGCAACGATGCGGAGGCTACGGCCATTGCCAAGCACATGTTCGATGAAGTGCACAAGTTGCATTGCAACACGCTGGTGCTCGGCGAGTGCGGTCACGGCTCACGCGCCCTGCGCTGGGAAGCCCCCAACTACCTCAAAACCCACCCTGATTTCAAAATGATTACGCTGATTGAGTTGTTGGAAGAGTACATCAAGAGTGGAAGAATCAAGGTAGATAAGAACCTCAACACTAAGAAATATACTATTCATGACCCGTGCAACATCACCCGAAATGGCGGATTGTACAACTCCTTGCGTTTTGTAACAAAGCAGGTCGTTCCGGAACTGATAGAGATGACGCCCACAGGCAGCGACAATTTCTGCTGTGGTGGCGGTGGCGGCATGTTGGCCATGAGCGAATACAACGAAAGAAGACTTAAAGTTGGCGAAATTAAGGCCAATCAGATTAAGGAGACAGGCGCCAACGTGGTCATTACACCATGTCATAATTGCGTCGATCAACTTAACCAACTCAATCATACTTACAATCTGAATGTAGAAATCAAATCGTTGGCGGAGGTGGTCGCGGATGCGCTGGTGCTAGAGTAACTGTCTCTTTTTATACACCTTAGCAGCCAGGATTTTTAACAATAGATGGTGTGCATTTTTTAATGTTGCCATTAAAAAAAAAATTTATATTTGCCCCGTAAAAATCATTATTAACCAAAACCCATTTATTATGAAAAAATTATTTACTCTTATTGCGATTTGTTTTGCATTTGTAGCAGTAAATGCTCAAGTTTTGCATGAAAATTTTGACAACGGTATTCCTTCTTCTTGGATGACGCTTGACGCTAATTCAACAGGATATCCTTGGGAATCTATGTCTCAGAGTTTAGCTAGTGTTGCAAACTGTCCTTACACTGCAGATCAATTCGCTTACAATGAAACTGGTGACTGCGTTGTTTCCTGGTCCTATTATCCGGTTGAATATACTGGATCTGGCTTTAGCGGCACATCTTTGAATCAGAACAATTATCTGATTTCTCCTGCTTTTACACCAGATGCTACCTCCGTACTTTCTTTCTATTGCATGAGTTTTAATGGAACAAGCTATCCTGATGATATTGCTGTTAAATTATCCACGGGTGGTACATCAGCAAGTGATTTTTCTGTAACATTATTCCCTCTGACTGTTGTTTCTTGGAGCGAATGGACAGAAAAAACCGTTAATCTCGCTGCTTATGCTGGTCAAAATGTACGTATTGCTTTCGTTCACCAATCTAACGATATGTTTGGATTGTTGTTAGATGAAGTTACTGTTTCTGGTGGTGTTGGTATTGCCAACAATGAAAACACTACTTTCACCATTTTCCCGAACCCTGCTACCACCTCCATCAAGGTTACGGGCGAAGGCGAAGCTGTGATTTCCAACATCCTTGGCCAAACCGTTACTTCTGCAACAGTTAACGGTTCCGAAGAAATCAACGTCAGCAACCTCGAAAGCGGCGTTTATTTCATCAACATGAATGGTGTTTCCAAGAAATTCATCAAAAAGTAATTTCTGAAAACTGACTTACAGAAAGGCGCTTCTTTACGAGGCGCCTTTTTTTGTACTTTTGCAGCCATGAAAAAGCTTTATATTGAAACCTACGGCTGCCAGATGAACTTCGCCGATAGCGAGGTGGTGGCCGCCATTCTGAAAGACCAATATACCCTGACACAGGATGTGCAGGAAGCCGATCTCATCCTCATCAACACCTGCTCCATTCGCGACAAGGCCGAGCAACGCATTCACAAGCGTCTTCATGAACTGGAGGCATTGAAGAAAAAACACCGCTCGCTACAAGTGGGTTTGCTGGGCTGCATGGCAGAACGCATGAAAGAGGAACTATTTGAAACAGAACCCATTCTAAACTTTATTGCCGGACCGGATTCCTATCGCAACCTTCCGGAACTTATCGTCCAATCCGCCGCTGGCGAAACGCAGTTCAATGTGATTTTGTCGGAAGAAGAAACTTACGACAATATCATGCCCGTGCGCTACGACCTCAACGGGGTGTCGGCATTCGTGTCTATCATGCGCGGATGCAACAACTTCTGTACTTACTGTGTGGTGCCCTACACCCGCGGGCGCGAGCGCAGCCGTAGCCCGCAAACCATCCTGTACGAGGTAGAACAATTGCTGAATGACGGCTACAAGGAAGTGACGTTGCTTGGACAAAATGTCAACTCCTATCAATGGGAAGACATGACCTTCGCCAAACTGATGGCCGCTGTGGCCGAGGTGTCGCCCGATTTGCGCGTGCGCTTCGCCACATCGCACCCTAAGGACATATCCGACGAACTTTTGGAAACCATCGCACGCTACGACAACATCTGCAAGTACATCCACCTGCCTGTGCAATCGGGCAGCAACGAGGTGCTCAAGCGCATGAACCGTGTCTATACCCGCGAATACTACCTCGAAAGAGTGCATAAAATCAAGGAGCTGATGCCCGACTGCGCCATCTCCACCGACATCATTGCGGGGTTCTGCGGCGAAACGGAAGAAGATCATCAGCAGACGCTTTCCATCATGCGCGAGGTGGGCTACGAGTACGCCTACATGTTCAAATACTCAGAGCGGGGCGGCACCATGTCGGCCAAACGTTTTAAGGATGATATTCCCGATGAGGTCAAAACCCGTCGTCTGGAGGAAATCATCGCGCTCCAGGGTGAGCTGTCGCTTATTAGCAACAAGCGCGACATCGGCAAGACCTTCCAAGTGCTGATTGAAGGCGTTTCCAAACGCTCCGCCGACCAACTCTACGGGCGCAACAGCCAGAACAAGGTTATCATCTTCCCGAAGGAGAACCACAAAATCGGCGAATACATTGATGTAACCGTCAAGGACTGCACCGCTGCCACGCTGTTTGCATAGGGAATATTTTTCCAATTTTTATGCTGATAGAATTATGTTATTAGCATAAAAATTGATAATTTTCACTTAAACATCAATAGCATAATGCTTTACCCGAATAATTTTGAAGAGAAAATAGGTTTTGACAACATCCGGCAGCTGTTGCGCGGACGGTGCCTGAGTGCTCTCGGGCAGGGACTGGTGGATGCCGTGTCCATGATGTCGGAGCTGGACAAGATACAACCGGAGCTGGAAAGTGTAGAGGAGATGCGGCAGGTACTGCTCTTCGATGAACCGTTTCCCGCACAAGACTTTTACGACCTTCGCACCGAGCTGAAACGACTGCAGGTGGACGGTACCTACATCGAATTGGAGGAGTTGGCTCAGTTGCGTGCCTTCATCGTCACCATGACGAGCATCTTTGTCTATTTGCGCACGCGCCATCAGGACAAAAAATACCCCTATCTGTGGGACATCTGCGAAGCAATGCCCATTCAGCGCGACCTGTTGAACGGCATCAACCGCATTTTGGACGACAAAGGGCAGCTCCGTGACAATGCTTCCGACGAACTGAGTCGTATCAAGGGCGAGATCAACCGCATTTCCAACAGCGCCGATCGCCAGATCCGCAAGATTCTCAATGCTGCCAAGCAAGACGGATTGGTAAAGGAGGATGCTGAGATGACCATCCGCAACGGACGCCTCTGCATTCCCATCGCAGCACAGTACAAACGCCGCCTCAAGGGCTTCATCCATGACGAGTCGGCCACCGGCCAGACGGTTTTCATCGAGCCCACAGAGGTGTTCGATGCCAACAACGAGCTCAAAGACCTGCAAAACGCCGCCAGTCGCGAAGTGGTGCGCATCCTTTCCGAAATGTCGGCCAACATCCGCCCGTTGATTTCGGAATTGTTGGAAGCGCAGCGGATTATGGGCCGTTACGACTTCCTGCGCGCCAAGGCCCTGTTCGCCATCGACCTCAACGCTGCCCTTCCGCATGTGCACAACCAGCCGCTCGTCAACTGGCAGCAGGCACAGCATCCATTGTTGTATCTCGCCTTGCAAAAAACGGGCAAAAAGGTAATCCCTCTGGATTTACAACTTACCGAAAACCAGCGCATCCTGTTGATTTCCGGTCCAAACGCCGGCGGCAAATCCGTGTGCCTCAAGTGCGTGGGTCTGCTCCAATACATGATGCAGTGCGGACTATTGGTCTCCATGCAAAGCACTTCCGACATGGGTGTGTTCCAGAGTATCTTCATCGACATCGGCGACGAGCAGTCCATCGAAAACGATCTGAGTACCTACAGCTCACACCTCTCCAACCTCAAAGTGATGGATGAAAACCTCAACGCGAAGTCGCTGTTTCTCATCGACGAGTTCGGCTCGGGCACGGAACCCACGTTAGGCGGCGCACTTGCAGAAGCCATTTTGGAAAGCTTCTATGAAAAGCAGTCTTTCGGCATCATCACCACACACTACGGCAATTTGAAAATGTTCCCCGATACGCACAACGAAGCGGTAAACGGAGCCATGTTGTACGACACCAAAGCGTTACAACCGTTATATAAACTCAAAATCGGCAAGCCGGGCAGCTCATTTACTTACGAAATCGCCCATCACATTGGCTTGAACCCTGACATCATCGAGAGTGCCATCTCCAAATCCGGCACCGCACAGATTGACTATGAGCGGAAACTGGAGGAAATTGAATTGGCACAGCAGGAAACGGAAAAGACGCTGAAACAGGTGCGCGCAGCCGACGACCAGCTGGCTGAAATGATTGACGAATACTCTGCCAAATTCACTGAATTGGACAAACAGCGCAAGGACATTATCCAAAAGGCCAAAAACCAAGCCAATATGATTGTGGAAAGCGCGAACAAGGTGATAGAAAAAACCATTCGCGACATCAAGGAAGCCAAGGCCGATGCGGTGAAGACCAAGAAAGCGCGGGAGAATGTCACCAAGCTGAAAGAGGAACTCAAAGAGGAAATAGAATCCATCGAGAAAGAGGAGAGTATCAAGCCCATTGTGCCGGTGAAGCGCAGTGCTCCGAAGCCTAAGAAAGTGGAGGAGAAGCCGGAGGACAACATCATCCGCGTGGGCGACAGTGTCTTCATGGCCGACATGCAGGTGACGGGCGAGGTGACAGCCATCAACGGCAACGATGCTACTATTGCATTCAACTCCATCTCCTTCAAGACGGACATTCGCAAGCTGGCGAAAATCAGCAAGAAGGAGGCGCGCGAAGTGCGTCGGGGCGGGGTGGTTCACTACAACGAGGGCACCTTGGGCGATGCCATGAACAAGAAATTGGCGGAATTTGACGCCACCTTGGACGTGCGCGGGCAGCGCGCCGACGAACTCATTGCCAACTTGGAAGAGTATTTGGACGAGGCCTCTCTGCTGAGCATCCGCTTCGTGCGCATCCTGCACGGAAAGGGCAACGGCATCCTGCGCCAGATCACCCGCCAGGAACTGGCCAAGCGCAAAGATGTGGAAGCCTTTCAGGACGAAACCCTGGAGATGGGCGGCAGCGGCATCACCGTTGTCAAAATGCGAATTTAGGACACATTTACGCTTCCTTATTCTGTTGCACGAAACATCCCCGGCACAGTTTGATTATTTCTGTACCCTGATCCCTGTTCACTATTCACTAATTTTTGTACCTTTGCGGCCCTAAAAAAACACACCTTGTGATGAAAAAGAATATTCTTTGCACTTTTTTGCTCTGTATCGGTTGCTTGACAATGGTTTTTGCTCAAAATCCGAACAAAAACTACCAACCCAACAAGACCAAGATGGACCAGCTTATCAACTCCATCAACATGATGTATGTGGATTCGGTGGATTTTGATCCTATGACGGACAAAGCCATTGTGGCCATGCTCAAGGAGTTGGACCCGCATACAGCTTATATTCCCAAGAAGGATGTGCAGGCCATGAACGAGCCTTTGGTCGGTTCATTTGACGGAATCGGCGTCACTTTCCAGCTCATCAAAGACACCATCAACGTGATGGAAGTCATCATCAACGGACCTTCCGAGAAGGTGGGCTTGCTGGCCGGCGATAAAATCGTCAAGGTGGATGACACGATTGCCTACGGCGACAAAATCACCAACGACTGGGTACGCAAGCATCTGCGCGGGGCAAAGGGCTCCAAAGTGAAAGTCTCCATCAAACGCGGACGCAACCCCGAATTGCTGGAATTTGTCATCACACGCGGGGCTATCCCCATGCATAGCATCAATGTCTCCTTCATGGCTGACGAGACCACCGGCTACATCAAGCTGGAGCGCTTCGCTGCTACCTCCACCAATGAGCTTACAACGGCCATTAAGAAACTCAAAGCGCAAGGTATGCAAGATCTCATCCTTGACTTGCGTGGTAATGGAGGCGGTTATCTGAACGTGGCTTTCGAGATCTGCGACCAATTCATCTCGGGCAAACGTATCATCGTTTACACAGATAATTTCCGCAAAACCGGTGAAAAATTCTACTCTGAGAAGACCGGTCTTTTTGAAGAAGGCAAGCTCATCGTGCTGGTGGACGAGAACTCTGCTTCCGCATCCGAAATCACTTCGGGTTGTGTGCAAGATTGGGACCGTGGCCTTGTGATAGGCCGCCGTACTTTCGGCAAGGGTTTGGTTCAAAAACCGCTTACCTTTGTGGATCAATCGCAGGTGCGTCTCACCATCTCCCATTACTACACGCCCACGGGCCGTTGCATCCAGAAACCCTACAACGACGGTTTGGACAACTATTTCAAAGACCTTCAGGCTCGTGCGAACCGTGGAGAGCTCTACACCGCCGACAGCATCCGTTTCCCGGATTCCCTGAAATACAAAACGCCTCACGGACGTACCGTATATGGCGGCGGTGGCATCATGCCCGACATCTTCGTGCCGTTGGATACCACCAAGTATTCCACGCTCTACAACGAAATTGTCCGGAAAGGCATTTTCGGCAGTTTTGTGGCCGACTATATGGAAAACAACCGCGAGCCGCTGAAACAAAAATATCCCGCTTTTGAAGATTTTCAATCCAAATACATCATCACGGATGACTTCTACAAGGAGTTCATGCAGTATGCCAAGAAGGAGGGCGTGAGCGACAGCGCTTCGTTCAAGTTCTCCAGCTATGCCAATGCTTTCATCAAGGACAACAGTGACAAATTGGATTCGCTGTTCACCTCTTCCCATAACATGGATATGCAGATGCTGGACACCATGTTCACCAGCTATGTGGCGAAGAGTTATGCCGAAGCCATGCGCCTGCGCAACGAAGAACATGTAGGTGAGTACATCCGTGAGTATCTGAGATACGAAATCGCCCGCAGTTTGTACGGTTTCGGTGATGCCTACCGCATCTTCCTCGAAAGTGATGATACTTATCAGAAGGCATTGGAGGTGATGCATAACAAAAAGATCTTCAAGAAATTCAAAGTGGATGCAGGCAAGGGCGGTTCCGACAAAGGAAAAAACAAAGATAACGACGAAGATCGATGATTTCCAAGAAAACCATAGACGAAATCAACTTCGCGGCCAAGATTGAGGAGGTCGTGGGTGACTTTGTCCCGCTGAAACGGCAGGGACAGGGTTATGTGGGCGTGTGCCCGTTCCACGACGACCGCAATCCCTCCATGCACGTGAATCCCCGTCTGGGCATCTACAAGTGTTTTGTGTGCGATGCCAAGGGGGGTGCCGTCACGTTCCTGATGGAACACGCCAAAATGAGTTATCCCGAAGCCTTGGAATATCTCGCCGCCAAATACAGCATCACCGTAGAGTACGATCGGGCTGAGACGCCGGAGGAGAAAGAAATCAGGACTGAGAAGGAAAGCCTTTATCTCGTCAACGAGTTTGCGGAGAAATGGTTCATGGACCAGTTGCGCAACGGCGAAGAGGGCAAGCTGATGGGTATGTCCTACTTCAAGGAGCGTGGTTTTCTGGATTCCACCATCGACAAGTTTCATCTTGGCTATTGCCCCGGCGGTTGGGATACTTTCACCAAGGAGGCACTGAAGAAAGGATACAAAGAAGAATTTCTTTTGAAGCTGGGTTTGATCAAGAAAGCGGACAGCGGCAAATTGTACGATGCCTACCGCGGTCGCGTCATCTTCCCGATTCATAATACTACAGGCAAGACCATCGGCTTTGGTGGCCGGGTGTTGAAGAAGGACGAGAAAACGGCCAAATACATCAACTCGCCGGAGAATGAAATCTACCATAAGAGCGATACGCTGTATGACATCTATTTAGCGAAGAAAGCAATAAGGCAGAAAGACAATGTCTATTTGGTAGAAGGTTACACGGATGTCATTTCCATGTTCGAGGCGGGCATTGAGAATGTGGTGGCCTCCTCGGGCACGTCGCTCACCAACGAGCAGGTGAAGATTTTGGGCACGCAAACCCGCAACATCACGGTGCTGTACGACGGCGACCGGGCGGGTATCAAGGCCTCGTTGCGCGGCATCGACATGCTGCTGGAAAAGAATCTCAACGTCAAAGTGTGCCTCCTGCCCGATGGCGAGGATCCCGACTCTTTTGCCAAGAAACACCGGGATAGCGAGTTGGCCGAGTATCTGGAAACCAATTCCACGGATTTCTTACTGTTTAAAGCCAACATCCTCTCTGAGGAGGCCGGCGACGACCCGCGCAAGCGCAGCGAGATGGTGAAGGAAATCGTCAAAACCATTGCCAAGGTACAGGACCGCATCGCGCAGTCGTTCTACATCAAGAAATGCGCAGCCCTGTTCGATCTGTCGGAGAAAACCCTGGGCGATGAATTGCGCTATCTCACATGGCAGGACAAGGTGAAGGGTGGCAGTAAGGCTGCTGCTGGGCAAATGCCGGAAATCGCGCCGCCTGCCAAGCACGAACATCCTGAAAGGGAAGTGGAGAAACAGGACCTTCTCTATGAGGCGGAAAAGAATCTCATCCTTCTGCTCATCAAGTATGGCCTTTTTGAAATCAACGTAGAAGATCCGGAAACCGGAGATCCCATGCCCATGCGAGTTGATCAGTATGTGTTCGACGAATTGTTCAAGGATGGAATCCGACTTAAGGATCCTTTGTTGTTGAGAATCTATGAGCATTATGCGGAGGTGGCGGAGATTCTGCGTGATCAGGACGACATCAAGCGCACGTTCCTGCTCAGTGAGGATAAGGAAGAGAGCGCTTTTGCCATGCAATATATTGCCGCTGAAGATCCCGAATACAGTCCGCTGTGGGAAAAGCGATTCGATATGTACACCAACTCTGTGATGAACAGCAGGATGACTCTGCAGCAGGATGTGGAGAAGAACATTCTCACCCTCAAATTGCGCATTGCGGAGCATGCCAAAGCCTTTTTGGAGAAGGAACTCGCCGACAACTCCTATACGGAAGAGGAGTCCAACGGCATTCTCCAGAGAATAGTAGATGTTGACCGGGTCAGAAAAGAACTGGCCAAGCGTCTTAATATGACCATTAGCCGATAATTTTTTGTTTGTATGAAGTGGTTTAAGAAAATTGATTGGAAGAATATCAACTGGAAAGAAGTTGTCAAAAGCTACGGACTTATCATTTTAGGAACATTCATTATGTCCATCGGGTACGTTGTTTTCGTCTCCCCGTTGAAATTGGCTCCGGGCGGTGTCTATGGTATTGCCATTATTCTGCACCATGTGTTCAACTTTCCCATCGGTTTATCGGGTATCTGTCTGGACCTGCCCTTGTTGCTGATAGGCACTTTGTGGTTGGGGCCCAAATTCGGAGCCAAGACGTTGGTGGGTGTCATCACGTTGCCCGCCTGGATTTCTTTGCTGGAAAAAGTTTACGGCTACGCCCCGCTGATTAGTCTGCCGGGCCAGCCCATGACACCCGATCCGTCGGCCAATTTCATTATCGCCTTGTGTGGCGGTATCATCATCGGCATCGGATTGGGTTTGATTTTCAAGACACGTGCAACCTCGGGCGGTTCGGATATCATCGCTATGATTATCGGTAAGTATGTGAAACACATCCCGCTGGGCACGTTGCTGATCATCGTGGACTCCACCATTGTGTTAGCTGCATTGGCTGCTTTCAAGGACTGGACCATCCCATTGTATTCCTGGCTCATCATCTACGTGACGGGCGTTGTGATGGACAAGGTGATTGCCGGTTTCCACTCCAGCAAAGCCGTGCTCATCATTTCCGACAAGCATGAGGAGATACGCTTGCGCATTCTGGACGAGTTGGAGCGCGGCGGCACCTATCTGCACGGCGAAGGAATGTATAACTACAACGAGAAAAAAATCATTTTCACCACAATTTCGCGCAAAGAACTCCCTGTTCTCATCCATTTTGTGCACGAGATCGACCCCTCGGCGTTCGTCACCATCGTGGATGCGTCAGAGACGTTAGGCGATGGGTTCAATTCCCTTAAAGAGAAAGCATTACAATAAAATATAGATTATAATGAAAGAGAAAGTCATTGAAGTGCTCAACTCCATTTATGACCCTGAGATTCCGGTAAACATCTGGGAATTGGGATTCATTTACAAATTGGAAGTCAACAAAAACAACGATGTATATATCCTGATGACGCTCACCGCGCCCAACTGTCCGGTGGCCGAGAGTCTGCCCATGGAGGTGAAGACGAAGGTGGCCATGATTCCGGGCGTGAACAAGGTGGAGGTGGAGGTCACCTTCGACCCGCCTTGGGAGATGGACATGATGACGGAAGCTGCAAAGTTGGAATTGGGGCTGCTGTATTAGCAAGCACCTGCATTTTTTGTATTTTTGTCGCGATTTTATAATTAGATAAATACCCTTTAATGGCACGCAAATTCAACAGCGAAGATTTTTCGGACGACCAGACTTTCGAGAGAAAGCCGCGCACTGAGAGTCGCCCAAAGCGCCGCTTCAACAACGATGAAGCGGGCAGTTCCAAACCCAAACGTTTGTTCAAGGACAAGCCTTATAAACCCAAACGCAGTTTTGATGACGACGGGGAAAACTTTTCCCGTGGCAAACGCAGTTTCAAGAAAACCGGCTACGACAACGACCGCCCAAAACGCCGTTTCAACGACAAAGACGAGCGTCCGAGACGCTCTTTCCGCGACCGCAAGGAAGACGACCGTCCGCGCAAACGCAACGTGACGGCCGAGTCGGAGATTCTGACCGAGATCGTGGCCCGGCGCAAACGCGAGGGTCGGCAGACTCCCCGCTCGCAGAAAATCCTCTCCCTCGAATTTGAGGAACAGCACGGTCCGATCCGCTTGAACAAGTACATCGCCAACGCCGGCATCTGCTCGCGCCGCGATGCGGACGTGCTCATCGCCTCCGGAGCCATCACCGTGAACGGCGAAGTGGTGACCGAGATGGGCCACAAGGTGCTGCCCACCGATGAGGTGCGCTTCGGCGACCGCGTGCTCCAACGCGAGAAACCCGTCTATGTGCTCCTCAACAAGCCCAAAGACTACATCACCACCACCGACGATGAGCACGACCGTGCCAACGTGATGGAACTCGTGCGCGACGCGTGCCCGGAACGCATCTACCCTGTGGGCCGCCTCGACCGCGACACCACCGGCCTGCTGCTTTTCACCAACGACGGCGACCTTACCAAGAAACTGACCCACCCAAGCTCCCAGATTGAGAAGACCTATCTGGTCGAGGTGGACAAACCTTTCGCCTCCATCGACATGGCTGCCATCCGCAATGGCCTTGAACTGTCCGATGGCGTTATAATCCCCGACGATGTGCAATATGTGGAAGGCTCCGAATCCAAAAAAGAGATCGGCATCACCATCCACTCAGGCAAGAACCGCATCATCCGCCGTATGTTCGATTTCCTCGGCTACGATGTGGTGAAACTCGACCGCGTGATCTTCGCCGGCCTCACCAAAAAAGACCTGCCTCGCGGCATGTGGCGCTTCCTCACCAAAAAAGAAGTGGCTTTCCTCAAAATGATTTCGAAAAAGGAAAAAGAGGAGAATAGGGAACAGTAATCAGGGATCAGGGTACAGTAAACAGGGTACAATCTCCAGTCTAAATTCCCAATTCCCCATTTCCCATTCCAAATTTCAAATTATCAATTATGGTTGAAATAATGTCTCCGGCTGGCTCGTACGAGTCTCTGATGGCCGCCATACAGGCGGGTGCCGGTTCTGTATATTTTGGCGTGGGCGTGCTGAACATGCGTTCCCGCTCCGCAGCCAATTTCACACTGGAGGACCTTCAGCAAATCACGGACATTTGCCATGAGCATCAGGTAAACACCTATTTGACCGTCAACACCATCGTGTATAACGACGAGATTGAGAAGGCCCACGAGTTGTTGGATGCGGCCAAACGATGCGGGGTTACCGCCATCATTGCTTCCGACATGGCCGTGATACAATATGCCCGCCAAATCGGGCTGGAAATCCATCTCTCCACACAGTGCAATGTCACCAATGTGGAGGCGGTGCGCTATTACGCCCAATTTGCCGATGTGGTGGTGTTGGGCCGCGAGTGCACGCTGAGACAGATTGCGGACATTTGCCAGGCTATTAAAGATCAGAATATTACCGGTCCGAAGGGCGAGTTGATGAAGATTGAGATTTTCGTGCACGGCGCATTGTGCATGGCCGTGTCGGGAAGATGCTACCTCAGCCTGGACAATTACAATTTTTCCTCCAACCGGGGAGCCTGCAACCAACCTTGCCGCCGTTCTTACCGGATTATCGATGAGGAGAATGAGATTGAACTGGAGGTTGACAATCCCTATATCTTGTCTCCCAAAGATTTGTGTACGATCAGTTTTCTGGATAAAATCATCAAATCCGGGGTTTCCATTCTTAAGATTGAAGGTCGCGGGCGCTCGCCCGAGTACGTGAAGGTGGTGACCGAATGCTATCACGAGGCTTTGCGCGCCATTGAAGAGGGCACTTTCAATGAAGAGAAAACCGAACAATGGATGACCAGGTTGCGCAGTGTCTATAACCGCGATTTCTGGGGGGGCTACTATTTGGGACGCAAAATCGGCGAGTGGTCGGGGCGTTACGGTTCCATGGCCACGCGCACCAAACAGAGAGTCGGCAAAATCACCAACTTCTTTTCCAAACTGTCGGTGGCCGAAATCTGGATGGAGGAAAACTCTCTTGCCGTGGGCGATGAGATTCTCATTATCGGGGCCACCACCGGTGTTTACGAAGACAAGGTGTCGGAAATTCGCCTGGACCTCAAGCCCGTGGACAAAGTGGAGAAGGGCGTTGCCTGCTCCATTCCCGTGAAAAGCCTGGTGCGCCGCGGCGACCAGATATTCAAGTGGGTATATACCGATTTTTAGTGGAGAGGAAGAATATGAGGCATTTTTTTGTATATTTGCCACGCTAAAAATAACAATCCATTAATCTATCAAATATGAAAGTTTTAGTTTTAAACTGTGGCAGTTCCTCCATCAAATACCAATTGCTGGAAATGGAACCGCAACCTGAATTATTGGCCAAAGGTCTTGTGGAGCGTGTGGGTTTGGAGATGGGTGAGTTCACTCACAAACCGGTCGGCAAAGAGAAATACTATGTACAAACTCCTATCGCCAACCACGAGGTGGGCGTGAAATTGGTGCTTGAAGCCTTGATGGATCCGCAACACGGCGTAATCAAGTCTGTGGACGAAATCAACGCAGTGGGTCATCGCGTGGCTCACGGCGGTGAATATTTCAAACAGAGCATGGTGATTGGCGACAAAGAGCGCGAAGAGATTGCCAAACTCTGTGAGTTGGCCCCGCTGCACAATCCCGCTTCCTTGCTCGGCATTGATGTGATGAAGAAACTGCTTCCTAACGTGAAACACGTGGGTATCTTCGACACCTCCTTCCACCAGACCATGCCGCCCGAGGCTTTCTTGTATGCATTGCCGTACGAATATTATTCCGAGAAGAAAATCCGCCGCTACGGCTTCCACGGTACCAGCCACAAATATGTGGGCCCGAAAGCCGCCGAAATGGTGGGGCTGGATTATAACAACTGCAAGATCGTGAGTTGCCACCTTGGCAACGGTGCTTCCATCACTGCCATCAAGAATGGCAAATCCATCGACAACTCCATGGGCTTCACCCCGGTTGAGGGCTTGATGATGGGCACTCGCTGCGGTGACATTGACGCCGGTGCGCTGCTCTATATCATGGATTCCGAGAAGATGGACTCCAAGCAGCTTAACACCTTCATCAACAAGAAATGCGGTTTGCTGGGTATTTCCGGCAAGAGTGTCGATATGCGCGACATCCGTGCGGGTCGCGATGCCGGTGACGAACGTTCCACCTACGCCTTCAACATGTTTGCCTATCGCGTGAAGAAATACATCGGTGCTTACGCTGCCGCTATGGGTGGTGTGGATGTGATTCTGTTCACGGGCGGTATTGGCGAGAATGCCTGGTTCCAGCGTGAAGCCATCTGCGAAGGCCTTGAGTTCCTCGGCACTAAACTCGACAAGGAAGCCAACCAAAAGTATGCCGGTGAAGACGGCATCATCTCCACGCCCGACTCCAAAGTGAAGTTGGTCTCCGTTACCACCAACGAGGAATTGGTGATGGCTATGGACACCTACAAATTGGCAAAATAAGTTTTTTAACATAACCCTGTAAAGGCTGCCCCGCGGCAGCCTTTTTTTTCAATTATGGAAGATATTCGCAACATTTCCAACGAGCAGTTAGAGGATTTTCTCGTGTCTATCGGGGAAAAGAAGTTCCGCGCCAAGCAGATTTGGTCGTGGCTATGGCAAAAAGGTGCCTTCAGTTTCGATGAGATGACCAACATCTCCGCGACTCTGCGGCAGCAACTGGCCAATAGTTTCACCTTTCATAGGACAGTCATAGCCCAGGAGGCGCACAGCAAGGACCAGACTGCCAAATTCGCTTTCCGATTGCACGATGACAAATACGTGGAGGGCGTGCTTATCCCTTCCGGAGAGCGCGTCACGGCGTGCGTCTCCTCGCAGGTGGGTTGTCCGTTGGGTTGCACCTTCTGTGCCACGGGCACGATGGGCTTTATCCGCAATATGCACTACAGCGAGATTGTGGATGAGTACGTGCTCATGGACCGTCGCGCGCGCGAGTTGTACGGCAACGGAATCTCCAACATCGTGTTCATGGGTATGGGCGAGCCGCTGTTGAACTTCAACAACGTGATGACCGCCATCGACAAGCTCACTGCCAAAGATGGTTGGGGCTTGTCGCCCACGCGCATCACGCTTTCCACTGCCGGTATCGTGAAGGGCATCAAGGCGTTGGCCGACCGCAATTTCCCGTGCGGCTTGGCAGTCTCCCTGCACAGTGCCGACCCTGCTGTGCGTCAGGTCATCATGCCGGTTACGGACCACAACAGCCTCCACGACCTGCAGGCTGCTTTGGTCTATTACCACAGGAAAACCGGAGCTCGCATCACGTTCGAGTACCTGTTGTTGTCCAAGGTGAACGACACGCGACAGGCTGCCGAGAAGTTGGCTCGTTACTGTCGCCCATTCCCTGTCAAGATCAACATCATCGAGTACAATGAGACGGAGGACGGCCTTTATCACCGTTCCTATCCCAACCAGCGGGAGGAGTTCATCGATTACCTCAAGAGTTGCAACATGGTGGTGAATGTGCGTCAGAGCCGCGGTCAGGATATTGCGGCCGCTTGCGGACAGTTGGTAAAACAGGGTTGATGTTGAGGATTCTGCCGCATCCCTTTTCTCCGAAATCCACGCAACCGCTTTAACAATAGGTTGTTAAATTGACACCCTCAATTTTTGTATATTGTTGTTTCTCTGGCCGATAAAAATTTTCGGATTCCCATTGCCAGAACGGAACAACGTGTTACCTTTGCAACACCACATGGCGGCTGAGCTTGTCGAAGCCGCCCGTTAACTATAAAAACAAAACAAATTTTATTATTATGAAAACAAACAATGTGTTTATCAATCCGTTGACCGATTTTGGTTTCAAACGTGTTTTTGCCAGTGAGGAAAACAAGGACATCCTCATCGCGTTTCTCAACGACTGCATCATCCCGCCGGTTTACTCGTTCAACATCCTGGACTACAATGCACCAGAGTTCATGGGCAGGGAGGAATGTTTCTGGGCAGTGCACCTGAAGGACAACCAGAACCGAATTTTTTCAAAGAAAATCATCTTGTTTTTCATGGAATTGACTAAATTTGCGGCGCAGTTTTTTCAAAGCCGCTACAGTCCGGCAGGTTGGAATCCTTGGGTGACAACCAGTTTGGTTGCTGTTTCGGGACGGTTCATGTCCCCCACCAATATATAATCCTTTTTTCTTTCAAGGATATGCGGCAGCATGGCTGCCTGATAGCGGTTCACTTGGACACAGTTTTCCCCGAGAGTCTCACATGTCTGTCTCAAAGACGAGCGCAGGCGATATTCCTGTTGTGTCGTGATGATGTGCGTGTAGTTCCGTTCCTGCTGACAGTAGAGTATGTCGGAAATGTTCAGGAACAGGCTGTTGTTGTCCGCGTCCTTCACACACACAACTTGCAGATGGTTTGCCGTGCTCTTTTGTAGCTTATGGATGGAATGTGCTGTATGCTGGTACAGGGAGAGCAGGATGAAGAAGGCCAGCAGGGCGGCGTCACGGTAGAAGACATGCCTGAAGTCGCCGAACAGGAGCGTGTTGTGTGTGTTTGGAGGAAAGCCCTTGTAGATAGTCCTCATCAGCTCCGGTTCTATGATGAGCAGTTCGAGCGCTGCGCCCGTTGAAATGGTGGCGACGGCACAGATTGCGTATGCGATGCATCGGGCTTGAATGAGTAGTCGTGGGATGAAAAAGAGATAGTGGCTGTACAATAGCGCGAGAACAATGACTGCGGCCAGTCTTTCCTTGTACGGGATCCAGTGAAGCACAGGGCGCATGCCCGATGTCTTGGGGAAAATGCAGATGAGCAAGCAGCAAAAGAGGATGTGAGGAAGCCAACATCTTCCAAAATGCAGGATTTTATGCCCAAGATAGGCCGCGGTTTTGTCCATGTTTTAGCAGTGAAGGGAGTTATTTCAATGCAAAAATAAAAAAATTCAAGAAAAAATCAAGGGGATTCAATATTCTAATGCTTTACAAGTGGAGCGCGACACCTTTACCCTCTTTACCTCCTTCACCCCCAATTCACCCCATGCACCAACTTCACCCCTTTTACCCCATTCACCCCATGTACCTCATGCCCCCTCATACACAGTGGTAATTCCCATTGACAAGCTGCGGTAATGCACTCCGGAGAACCCGGCTATCCGCAGATGTTCCGCCATCTCTTCGCCCCAGATGAAATTCTTGACACTTCGGTTGAGGTAGTCGTAAGCGGTTTTGTCGTGGCTCAGCCATTTGCCAATTTTGGGCAAGATGTGTGAAAAATAGAGGTCGTAAAACCAAGCGATGATTTTGTTGTTCGGGTAGGAGAATTCCAGAATCATGAGTTGGCCACCGGGTTTGAGCACGCGCCGCATTTCGCGCAGGCCTTGGTCCAGATCGGAGAAATTACGGACACCGTAAGCGCAGGTCACCGCGTCGAAATGCCCGTCGGGGTAGGGGAGCGCCAGGGCACTGCCCTCTGTAAATTCAATTTGCCCCTGCATGTTCCGCTTGGCCACTTTTTCAGCCCCGATTTTCATCATCTCCGTTGACAAATCAATGCCTATAACATGTTGCGCTTTCTGCTGCCGGATGATTTCTATAGCCAGGTCGGCAGTACCGATGGCTACATCCAGCAATTGTTCGCAAGGGCTCATCCGTTTCACCGCTTTCTTGCGCCATCGTTTGTCGATATTGAAAGAAAGAAGATGGTTCAGCTTGTCGTAAGAGCCGGCTATGCGGTTGAAAAGGGAGCCGATGTTGTTTTTTTCGTTCATTATTTTTTCTTTTCGACTGAAAAACCGAATTTGCCGAACATTTTGCCCAAATCATAGTAATGTCCATGGGAATAGGTCACGAGGTTGGCACGTTGCAGTTCCAGGGCGTCCGTTTTCCTGTTGAAAAGTGCCTCTTTGGCATGCACGGCCACGATTTCAGCGACGAACATGTCGTGTGAGCCCAAAGGGATGATTTCTTTAACTTTGCACTCAATGCTGACAGGGGCTTCGTCAATCATGGGAGCGCGCACCTGCGTGGCGCGCACGGGCGTGAGGCCGGTTTCGAGGAATTTGTTGTAATCCTTGCCCGATTTAACCCCGCACCAGTCGGCGATTGGTGCCAACTCGTTGCTGACCAGATTGATGACAAATCCTCCGTTCTTTTTGATGATGTCGTAGGAGTGTCGGCTGGGGCGCACGGAAATGTAACACAACGGCGGATCGGAGCACAAAGTGCCTGTCCAGGCGATGGTGATGATGTTGTATTCATCCAAGGTATCACCGCAGGAAACCATTACTACAGGGGTAGGGTTCAGCATGTTGCCGGCGCGCAAGGGGCGTTTTTTGGTGGTTTTCATATTGTTTAAAATCACGTAGAGACGCACGGCCGTGCGTCTCTACAAAATATAATGATGGAATAAAATCGAAATTATCTACCGACGGAAAATGCATTCTTGTTGGGGATGATGAGCAGCGGCATGGGGCAGGTGCTCAAAATCTGGCGCATGTTGCGGGATGCCGTGAAATCGGTTTCCTGCTCTTCACGCATGATGGTGATGAGGTTGGCATCCAGTTCCTTGGCGCTTTTCAGGATCGTGTCGCACACATCGTTGTTGCTCACATTGTGTGTTTCGACATTGTAACGCACATTGGCATCGTCGCACATGTCGGCGGCGTGGCGCAGCTGCACATTGACGATGTGGCGGCTCTCATTGTTGTTGGGATAAACCACGCCGAACAGATAGACCTGTGCAGCAAAATTCTTGGCCAGTTCGATGGAGAGTTTCATCTTCTGCAGCGTTTCAAAGCTGATGTCGATGGGCACAAAAATCTTGTGCAGGTCGCGGTTGATCTGGATGTTTTCACGCATGATCAAAACAGGCACATCAGACTCGTTGATAAGTCTGAAAGCGTTGTTGCCGATGTAACCCTCTTCAAAACCGGAGGCACCGTGTGCACCCATCACGATGATGGAATCGGGCAGGTTTTTGGCAAAGCGCGTGACCTCAATGTGAACTTTTCCTTCCAATATCACAGTGTTAACCTGGCTTTCAGGAGATTCTTTCTTGCATTGGTCCGCCCATTGTTGCAGTTTGTTTTGTGAATGGGAGGTGAAATCACCGGATTCATTTTCGTTTTCCACGCTTTTGGCCCCGGGAGTTTTCACCCATACCAGATGCAGGGTGGCATTGGAGCGGATGGCTAATGCCACAGCATGGCGTGTGGCCGTCATAGCGCTATTGGAAAAGTCGGTACAAACAACAATATTTTTCATAATGTACTAATTTTAAAGTTAATAATCTTATTTGGATTCCGAAGAATAATTGGGGGCTTCGGAGGTGATGGTGATGTCATGCGGATGGCTTTCGAGCACGCCGGCGTTGGTGATGCGGCAGAAGCGTGCGTTGTGTAGCTCCTCAATGTTGTGGGCACCGCAATAGCCCATGCCTGAGCGCAAACCGCCAGCCATTTGATAGATGACTTCATAAAGGTCGCCCTTGTACGGCACGCGGCCCACGATGCCTTCCGGCACGAGTTTCTTGGCATCTTCCACATCGCTCTGCATGTAGCGGTCTTTGGAGCCTTGCTGCATGGCCTCCAAGGAGCCCATACCTCTGTATGTCTTGAATTTACGTCCGTTGAACAGGATGGTGGTGCCGGGAGATTCCTCCACTCCGGCCAACAGACCGCCTAACATCACGGAACTGCCGCCGGCGGCGAGCGCTTTCACAATATCGCCGGAGTAGCGGATGCCACCGTCGGCAATCAAAGGAATGTTGTAAGATTGGAGGGCCTTATAGACGTCATAAACGGCGCTCAGTTGGGGTACGCCCACGCCGGCCACCACGCGGGTGGTGCAGATAGAGCCAGGGCCAATGCCCACTTTCACGGCATCTGCGCCAGCGTCAGCCAGCATCTTGGCGGCCTCGCCCGTGGCGATGTTCCCCACCACTACGTCCACACCCGGGAAGTGTTGTTTGACGGCTTTCAGCACATTGACCACATTCTGGGAGTGGCCGTGCGCACAGTCCAGCACCAGTGCATCCACGCCAGCTTCCACCAACGCTGCGGCACGTTCCACGGCGTCGGCGGTGATGCCCACGCCCGCGGCCACGCGCAAACGTCCCTGCGCATCCTTGCACGCGTAAGGCTTATCCTTGGCTTTCGTGATGTCTTTATAAGTAATGAGTCCTAACAAGGTGCCGTCCTCCGCCACCACCGGCAACTTTTCAATTTTGTACTGTTGCAAGATGTCCGTGGCCTTGTTGAGGTCTGTGTCGCGCGAGGTGGTGATGAGGTTCTCTTTCGTCATGACCTCTGCTATGGGCTTGTTGAAATTCTTTTCAAAACGCAAGTCGCGGTTGGTGACAATGCCGATGAGACGGTTGTTGTCATCCACCACTGGGATACCGCCGATCTTGTATTCGGCCATGATGCGCAACGCATCACCCACGGTCTTGTCGGCTGTGATGATGACTGGTGCGTTAATCATGCCGTTTTCGGCACGCTTCACGGAAGCCACCTGCTTGGCCTGTTCCGCAATGGTCATGTTCTTATGGATGACACCAATGCCGCCTTCACGGGCGATGGAAATGGCCATCTTGGCTTCCGTCACGGTGTCCATGGCGGCGGACACAAATGGCAAGTTAAGCTGTATGTTGCGTGTGAAGCGGGTCTGCAAACTCACTTCTTTGGGTAGCACATCGGAATAGGAGGGAATCAAGAGAACGTCGTCAAACGTCAATCCTTCAAGAGCGATTCTATCTGTAATAAAAGACATAAAATTATTGTTTTTTTATTACGCGCAAAAATATAAAAAAAAGAGAAAGAACAAACAGATAAAAGTGTTATTTTTGCCCATTGCTTCTTAAAAACAACAATTGTTTAATTATCAAACTTTTATAAAATGAAAAAAGTAATTCATACAGAGAAGGCTCCGGCCGCCATCGGTCCGTATAGCCAGGCGATTGAGGCCAACGGCATGTTGTTTATTTCCGGTCAGATACCGGTTGACCCTGCTACTGGCATTGTGCCGGAAGGCATCACAGCTCAAACCGAACAGGTGATGAAGAACATTGCCGCCATTCTGCTGGAGGCCGGTTATTCTTTCGATGATGTGGTGAAGACCACCTGCCTGTTGAGCGATATCGCCAACTTCGGTGCGATGAACGAGGTTTATGCCCAGTATTTCCTGGTCAACCCGCCCGCAAGAGCCGCCTTCGCCGTCCGCGACCTGCCCAAAGGCGTGATGGTGGAAATCGAGACTATCGCTGTAAAATCCAAATAATCAAACCGCTATCTGTCCGCGCTGTCCAACAGGATGGTGACCGGCCCGTCGTTGACAAAATCGACTTTCATGTCCGCGCCGAAACGCCCGGTCTCCACGGTCAGCCCGTAAAGTTCGCGCAGCAGCGTGTTGAAATACGCATACAACGGCTCCGCCACCTCCGGCGGGGCCGCTTTTATGAAGCTCGGACGGTTGCCCTTGTGCGCGTTTCCGTACAAGGTGAACTGCGAAATGCTCAATATCGCACCCCCCACTTCGGCTAACGAGAGGTTCATTTTGCCCTCCGCATCGTTGAAAATCCGCATGTTGGCGACCTTCTTCGCCAGATATTCCGCCTCCTGTTTTGTATCACTGTGCGTGATGCCTACCAGCAACAGGAATCCCGTGCCAATCTGCCCGACGGTTTCCCCGTCAATCCGAACCTCCGCCCGGCTGCAACGTTGTACGATTATTCGCATATTCTTTGTTTTTTTAACGTGCAAAAGTACTAAAAATCGTAGAATGTATTACAAAACTCTCCACCCCAACACTCTTCTCTAAACTCTAAACCCTCCACTCTAAACTCTAATTTTTTGTACCTTTGCGCCCTCAAAATCCATCCAATGAACTATCTGGCTGTCAATAATCTTACCAAAGCTGTCGGGGAAAAGCTGCTTTTCCAGGACATTACGTTTGGCTTGGAGAAGGGGCAGAAGAGTGCGCTGATTGCCCGTAACGGCACGGGCAAGAGCACTTTGCTGAACATTATCGTGGGCCGCGACATGCCAGACTCAGGCGAAGTGGTGGTGCGCAACGACATTGTGGTTTCGTACCTTCCGCAGATGGATGATTTCAACGAGGAGGACTCTGTGCTGAACGCCCTGTTTGACGAGCAAACACCTGTGGTGAAGGCCATCAAGGAATATGAAACTTGTGTTTCGTTGCTGGAGCAAGGCAAAACGGATGAGGTTCCACAGACACGCATGGATAACGCCATTCTGGAAATCGACCGGCTCAATGCTTGGGATTATGAATCCCGAATCAAGGAGATTTTGTCCAAGTTCGGGATACACGATATCTTTAAGAATGTGAATGAGCTCTCCGGAGGCCAGCGCAAGAAGGCGGCCCTGGCCAAGACGCTGATTGCAGACACCGACCTGCTGATACTGGACGAGCCCACCAATCACTTGGATGTGGAGATGATTGAGTGGCTTGAAAACTATCTGTCCGCTGCCAATATCACGTTGCTGATGGTGACGCACGACCGTGCTTTTTTGGACAAGGTTTGCAGTGACATCTTCGAGTTAAGCAACGGAAAACTGTTCCATTATCGCGGCAAATATGACTATTTTGTAGAGAAGAAAGCCGAGCGTTTGGCTAACGAAGCAGCGGAACACGAGCGGTTGAGGAATCTCTATCGGCGCGAGCTGGAGTGGGTGCACACCTCTCCGCAGGCGCGAACCACCAAGGCACGCGCCCGCATCAACAATTTCGAGAAATTGCAGGAGCAGATGGACCGCAAGGTGGAGTCTGCGCCGGAGGCTTTCAAGGTGCAATCGGAAAGAATTGGACACAAGATTTTGGAAATCAGCCATTTGGATTTCGCCTATCCCGATCAAGTGATTATCAAGGATTTCTCCTATATTTTCAAAAGGGGAGAAAAATGCGGTATTGTGGGTAAGAACGGCACAGGAAAGAGTACGTTTTTGAAGATGATTATGGGCGAAGTAAAGCCCGACGGCGGCAAAATCACCCCGGGTCTCACCATCCAATTCGGATATTTTTCGCAAAACGGCATGACCTACGCCGGCAACAAGATTGTGTTGGAATTAGTGAAAGAGCATGCGGAGGTTATCCGCATGGACAACGGCAACTATATCAGTGCGTCGCAGTTTCTCAACCATTTCGGATTCCCTTTCAGCCAGCAATACACCTATTACGACGATTTGAGCGGCGGCGAGAAACGGAAACTCCACCTGCTTATCACGTTGTTAAAAAACCCCAACTTTCTCATTTTGGATGAGCCCACCAATGACTTTGACATTGATACGCTGAACCTGTTGGAGGATTTTCTCACCAACTTCGGTGGCTGCATGATCATCGTTTCACACGACCGCTGGCTGATGAACAAGCTTGTGGATCATATCTTTGTTTTTGAGGGAGACGGCAAGATCAAGGATTATTACGGTAATTACACCGAGTACCGGCAAGCCAAAGACAAGGAGGTGCGTATCCAGAAATTGGTGGAAAAAGCCAATCGCCCAGCAGAGGAGAAGCCGGTGCGAGAGCAATCTAAAAATAAGTTAACATATAAGGAGAAAAGAGAGTTGGAATCCTTGGAAGTGGAAATCGAGCAATTGGAGGCGGAGAAAAAGGATATTGAAGAAAAAATGAGTGCGGGAGAAGGCAGTTCTGAGGAATTTGCCGCATGGGGAAAGCGTTACGCGGAAATAGGTCCATTATTAGAGGGGAAATCAAACCGCTGGCTGGAATTATCCGAAAAACCAACATAATGTAATTATGATATTTGACCAATATTTTTATCATCCGGACCTGACGCAGAGTGTGGTCACGTTGAGTCGGGAGGAGTCGGAGCATTGTGTGCGGGCCTTGCGGCACCGTGCGGGGGACCGCGTGTTGCTGACCGATGGCAAGGGTCATGAGGCCACCGCGCTCATTGTTTCCGCTGATCCGAAGGCGTGCATGGTGGAGTTGTCGGAGGTGCGTGAGGTGCGCGCGGGGTCGCCCCGTCGCCTGCACTTGGCCATCGCCCCCACCAAGAACATGGACCGGATGGAGTGGCTGGTGGAGAAATGCGTGGAAATCGGCATAGAATCGGTCAGTTTCATTGTGTGCGAACACTCGGAGCGTCCCAAAGTGAATCTTGACCGTTTGCAACGCATCGCCATCTCCGCCCTTAAGCAGTGCCAGACCACCTGGCTGCCGCCGTTGGAATTGCTGACATTCGGCGAGTTTGTCGATGGGCACCGGCAGATGGTTGCAGACAAGTACATAGCTTGGTGCGATGATGACAACACACGCCAGTTTGCGAAGGAAGATTTCCGCCAGGAGGATGTCATCTTGCTCATCGGCCCCGAAGGGGATTTCAGCCCAGCCGAGATTGCATGCGCCAGGGCCGCCGGATACGTTGAGATTAAGCTTGGGAACCGCCGCCTGCGCACGGAAACAGCCGGTCTCTACGGTTGCCTGACAGTAGCCATCAAGACGGAAAATCATTATTAATTTAAAAAATCATTTGTATTAAAAAAAATATTTGTACTTTTGCCATCTTAAAAGTAGTTGGGTCTTTAAGAATCTTAAAAGTAGAAAGAAGAAAAAAGTAAAATATTAAAAACTAAATGCTTATGAAAAAATTTATGCTCTTAGTATCATTGTTGGCAGTGATGTCTCTCGGTTTCTCAACGAACGTTGTACCGGTAGATGACGCTGTCAGAGTGTCCAAGAACTTCCTTTCGGAGCGTATCGGCTCCATGGAGGCTCAGAATTTCTCCATCACGCTCGTAGAGACGGAATATACTACAGACGGCACTCCTGTTTATTATCGTTTCCAAATTGGCAACAAGGGATTTATCATCATTTCCGCTACAGATCAGGTGGCTCCCGTGTTGGCTTACTCTTTGGAAAGCAATTTCACAAAAGGTCCTGCAGCCTCTTATCTTTGCAGCAGATACAAATCAGAAATTTCAGAGGTTGTAGCCATGCCTTCTACCAAATCAAACAGCGAGTGGGCTTACTATTTGTCCGACAATTTCCAACTTAGACCGTCCAAGGGTGCTCCTTGCGTTGAGCCGTTGGTAACGACCACTTGGACCCAGAACCCGTACTACAACGCTGAGTGTCCGTACAATCCGAGAACCAAATATGAAAATGATGACAAAAGAGCTCCCGTGGGCTGTGTGGCATTGACGATGGCCAATATCATGTTCTACTACCGTTACCCGTCAAGTGGTTATGGCGGTATGCTGTACATCCCTGTGGAATATGATGACAACACTGGTGATGTTCTTTATACTTATCCTCCTCAACAAGCTAATTTTGCACAGGCTTCCTATAACTATGATGCCATTCCTAACAGATTGGAATCCTACAATCACGAATTGGCTCATTTGCTCTATCATTGCGGTGTTGCTACCAAGATGGGATATGGTCACGATGGTTCCGGTACACAATCAGAATACGCGCTCAACGCATTGCAGTCTAATTTCTACTATGCACAAATGGCCCAATACCAGAATCTAACCGATGTTGTGACCGATACATCAGCTTCTGCTGCCGCTACAACACTTCCTGTTTGGGAAGAAAGACTTATATCGGAGTTGGACAACCATCGCCCTGTATTCTACTCCGGTCGTAGTGCTGCTGCCGGCGGTCACGCTTGGATTGTGGATGGCTATACCACCATTAACGATGCCCATTATTTCCATGTGAACTGGGGTTGGGCTGGTAGCGATAACGGATTCTATCGTCTTCGCAACATGAACACTTCCGGTTATGGCAACTTCAACTATCAATTCAAAGAAGCCATGATGCTTCGTTTGTTCCCGAACGACACCAATGCTATTGCCAAGCCGACCTCTGGTTCAACAAGAGTCACTGCCGCTCACGGTACGATTTCCGATGGTGCAGGAAATGTGAAATATGCTCCTAACACCAACCGCAGCTGGGTGCTCGCTTGCCCTGATGCCCGAGTTTATAAATTCCAATTCTCCAAACTGAAATTGAAAAATGGTGACAAAGTAACCATCTACAACGGTGGTACAACCGCTTCCGGTATCAAACAAGAATACACTGGCGAATATAAGATGGCTGCATGTTCCGACTATTCCGCACAAAGTGGAAGCACCGCCGGCGATTTCACTGGCCAAAACCTGCCGGGTTCTCTTACGGTCACTGCTGACAGTGTGTTGGTGGTGTTCACCTCCAACAGTGATGACGAGACCAGCTATGGTTTCGTGTTGGATTATGAAGTGACTACATATTATACTAATACTTGCGCCTTGATTGTTCCGTTCACGGATGTATATAGCGGTTTCATCACCGATAAGAAGAACAATGCAGAAAGCGATGACAACTACAGAGCTTCTACCGTTTGCCAATACAGATTGAACGGTCTGAAATTCAACACCGGATATGATGTTGCTTTCCCGAAATTCGATCTGAAGGCTGGTGACTATGTGGAATTCTATGACCTGAACAGCAATTTGCCTGAGAGCCCGGATGGAAGAGATTTCATCATGCGCTTTGACATGAACAATGTGCCCGCTGGCGTGATTACCATCCCTGCTACGGATGTGTTGGTAAGATTCGTCTCCGACAACTGGAAACAAGGTACTGGTTTCAAGATGAACTTCTACGGCAGATTAGGTGTGCCTTCTCATCCTAATTTCGAGGATGCAACCATTTTCCCGAACCCTGCAACTGAAAACCTGTTCGTCAAGTTGACTGCGGATGCACAAGACGTGCTGGCCACGGTGGTGGATTTGACAGGCAAGGTGGTTTACACCGACAAGTTCAACCATGCTGGTGGCGAGCAACAATACACGCTCCCTGTCAACACGTTGGCCAACGGTATCTACTTCCTGAATTTGCAAGGTAAGGACGGTGGCAAGGTTACTTACAAGTTCATTGTGAAGTAATCCTCGCTACAACTGACCTATAAAAAAGGCAGACTTCAAGGTCTGCCTTTTTTTTGTGTAATCAAATACGATATTTAAACGTATTTCTTTTTTACCATATTAACCAAAAACCCCGGCAGCAGGAAACAGCAGAGCAGAAAGAAATAGTTGATGAGTCCGGGAATCTTGCGTTTTCTGCCGTGAAACATGGCACGCAGGCCGCGGTTGGCAATCTGTCGTGGTTTGAGCATGAGGCCAAATCGGCACAGCCACTTGCGCATGTTGGGCGACAGATTATAGAGGTCTGTATCTACAGCGCCAGGGCATACGCAGCAAACGTTTACACCGTAATGGCTCAGCTCGAAAGCCAGCGCTTTGGAGAACTTCACCAAAAAGGCTTTTGAACTCTCGTAGGCGGCAATGGTAGGGAAATTCATGAATCCGGTGATGGAGCCTGCGTTGAGGATGTATCCATGGCCTTTCTCTTTCATTTCCTTGCCGAACAAAATACACAAGTCGGCAGGCGTGGTGATGTGCAACGATAGCATCTTGTCGGTGAGGGCACAGGGTTTCTCCACCACTGCACCGAAGTAGAACATGCCGGCGTTGTTCACCAGGACCTCAATATCCATGTCGTGCTCGTGGCAGTAGTCATATAGCCGTTGGCCAGCTCCTGCCTCCGCCAAATCCATCATGAGGGTTGAGACGGTGATGTTAGGATATTTTGTCTGCAACTCCGTTTGTGCGTTTGCGTTCAGATCCTCGCGATTGCTGACAATCAGTACGTTGTAATTTCTTGCAGCCAGTCCTTCCGCGTAAGCATACCCGATGCCTGAACTTCCTCCGGTAACCAAAGCGTATTTCATAATAATTGAGTGTTAATAATTGAGAATTTATTGGAGCATTTGAGTGGCTTTTTGTACAGCCTGCACAAAAAAGTCGATTTCTTCTTTCGTGTTGTACAGGGCGAAGGAGGCCCTGACGGTGCCGGGAATATGATAGTGGTCCATGATGGGCTGGGTGCAATGGTGTCCCGTGCGCACCGCCACGCCCTGATGATCCAGCAGCACTCCCATGTCGTAAGGATGGATGTTGCCTACGAGAAAAGAGATGACCGCGGCTTTGTGCGCTGCCTGCCCGATAATCCTTATGCCATTGATTCTCAACAATTCTTGGGTGCCGTATTGCAACAGCTCCTGTTCGTAGTCGGCAATGTTTTGGATGCCGGTTTGCTGCATGTATTCGATGGCTTTGCGCAGTCCGATGACATCGCCCACCGCCGGTGTGCCAGCCTCAAACTTGAAGGGCAACTCGTTGTAGGTGGTTTTCTCGAACGTCACCGTGCTGATCATCTCGCCGCCGCCTTGATAGGGTTTCATCTCCTTGAGCCAGCGTTCTTTGCCGTACATCACGCCGATACCCATAGGGGCGTACATTTTGTGTCCGGAGAAACAATAGAAGTCACAGTCCAGCGCTTGTACATTCACGGCGCCGTGAGCCACCGCCTGCGCACCGTCCACCATCACGGGCACATTGTGCGCGTGCGCGATGTCAATGATTTCTTTTATCGGATTGATGGTGCCCAAGCTGTTGGAGACGTGCGTCACGGCAATGATTCTGGTTCGTGGAGTGATGAGAACCTCTAACTGGTCAATACAAAGTTCTCCCTTTTCGTCGAAGGGGATCACTTGCAGCTTTGCGCCACGGTCCTCGCACAGGAACTGCCACGGCACGATGTTGGAATGGTGCTCCATCTCGGAGATGATAATCTCGTCACCTTCCTGGATATAGGTGCGCCCGAAAGAGGCCGCCACTAAATTGATGGACTCCGTGGCCCCGCGTGTGAAGATGATTTCGTGATCGTGGGCGGCGTGGATAAATTGTTGCACGGCCTTGCGCGCTATCTCAAACTCCTCTGTGGCCTGCTGGCTCAACGAGTGCACGCCACGGTGAATGTTGCTGTTGATAGTCCTGTAGTAATCCGATAGTGCATCAATCACCATCATGGGCTTCTGCGTGGTGGCAGCATTATCAAAATAGATCAACGGCTTGTTATAGACCTGTTGATTCAGTATGGGGAAATCTTCTCTATTCATTGTTGTCATTTTGTTCGTTGTCAATCAGACCATTGGTGTCGGCATCCTTGTCCCCTTGCATATACCGCAATTGTGTGGCAAACAAGATGATGATGAGCACCGTCATGACCACTGCGGACAGATTCATGGCCATCTTGCCGCCAATAAGGAAATTCAAAATACAGAATTCAAAAATCTGGGCTATTGTATAGATGTGGAAACCGAGGGGTTTCAGTTTCCAGATCATGATGAGCGCGCCCGCAAAGGAGGCGATTTCCGCCAAAATCAGCAAAAGGTATTGTTGGGGTGTCACCGACAGAAAAATTTCGAAAATCTCTCTGTATTCGTCCCCGTTGAACATGGGAATATTCTGTATGTAATCCAAGGATTGTCGTATGAGTCCGGGGAAAAAGGCATACAGAGAGAAATATACCACATTCATGCCGGCGTTAATCATTGTGCAAATGGCCAAAAACCACAACACAAAAGTCCTTTGGGGCTTATTATCCTGATTTTTAAAAAAGTCCATTGTACTGAATTTTGAAATAGATTTGGGTTTTAATGGGGTCGATTTTGTAACGTTGGTCGGAGCGGTGGCCGATAATCCAGACGATATTTTCATCCATCTTGAGCAGTCGTACCTGCTGTTTGGTGAAACGGTCTATCTTGTGGTCAGTAAAGAAATCGCTCACTTTCTGTTTCCCTTTACCGCCGAGCGGGTAGAAATAATCGCCCGCCTGCCAGGTGTCAATCGTCATGGGAAACATCAGGTCGTTTTCTGCCAGATAGAGTGTGTGATTGTCGCGGTCGAAATCAATCCTGCCGTTGTTAGTCAGGCGCTCCACGGTAAAATAGTGTTGCAACTCTTCCATGGAACGAATGGTGATGGGCTGAAAACTTTCGTTGTCGTGCGGGCGGATGAGGTATTCTCTGCGGTTAACTAACAGTGTATGTGTGGCCGAATGGTATTGTGTGCCGGTTTGAGGGTCGCGAGCGCACAACTCGTTCGCAATGTCAGCGGGGAAATCGAAGCCGTCCAGAATCTCATACACAATCAAATCCCTGTGCGGATGGCCTTGGAGGTCGTCAATATGGACAATCACGGTTTCATCCCTCTTTTCCACTATTTTTTCTTTCTCTTTTTCTATGTAATAATTATAGAAGGCGAGTTGTTTCTGAAGGATTTTGCGGTTATGGGAATATGTGTGGATGAGATTGGGGTTCTGTGTGGCGAGTAGGGGAATGACGGATTTCCTGATTTTGTTCCGTCGGATGGACTCGTCGTCATTGGTACAGTCGATGGCGAAGGCAATGTTGTGGCTTTGGGCATAGTTGCGGATCTCTTCGGCGGAAAAAACCAGCATTGGGCGGATGATGTTCCCGTTGCGTTCCGGGATGGAGGCCAAACCTTTGATGCCAGTGCCTCGGCAGAGGTTGAGCAAGGTGGTCTCCAACGCGTCATCGGTTTGGTGTGCGGTGGCTAAGAAGTCGTAGTTGGCCATGATTTCCGCGAACCAGGCGTAACGCAATTCGCGGGCCACCATTTCCACGGACTTGCCGGAGTCCTTTTGCAACGCCAAAGTGTCGAATTCTTTCACAAAGATTTCGACATCCCAACGTTTTGCTAGTTCTTGCACCAGTTGCATATCTTGATTGGAGTCCTCTCCGCGCAGGTGGAAGTTGCAGTGCGCCAGGGCGAAGTTCAGTCCGGATTCGCAAAACAGTTGCGCCATGACACAGGAGTCGCCCCCCCCGCTGACCGCTAACAAGTAGCGATGTCCGTAGGGGTCGCCTACCAAATGGTTCATCTGTTCGAGAAACCGCTTTTTCATAGGCTAAAGGGGCATGTCGGTTGTGGCGATACTGAAATACCTTCGGATGGTCATCTGCATGTATTCATAACTGCCAAAGGGAACGGTTTTGGGCTCCTCGCCTTTCTTCATCAGCACCATGCCGCATAGCACGTTCCCCACGTACGGGGTTATGTCGGCGGTGACGGAGAAGCTGAAGTCGTAGCTTTGGATCAGCACCTGGTTGTAGTTTTGGTAAGTTTCTTCATACAGAATGTTGTTCTCTTCGCAGAAGGATTGCAATCGCTCCATGCACTCGTCCCATGCTTCAGGCTTTTCATTGCGATTGTAGAAGAACACCACGGCACTGTAGTTGGGCAGCGTGTCGGTGTTTTCCACCAGTTCAAAGCGTCCCATGTCGTTGATGATGAACTCCTCTACCACGTGGTTTTCACGATGATACCGCTCAGGGTTGTCCATCACTTCTTGGCGCGTGGCCTTGCTCACCGAGCGTACCCACTCGTAATTTTTGTTCACTACAAAAGAACCGTCAGGCATACGGAGAGTGTTCCATTCTTCCGTTTCGAGCACGTCGTTGGATTCTTTGGCGATATTGATGGCAACGGGCATCAGGTCCAGAATGCGCTGGGTTCCGAAGCCGGAAGTGATGACCAGATACAACCATTCCCGTGACTTGGATTGCATCAGCCATAACTCCTTGCCTTCGGGCAACCGCTCCACGCAACGAATACCCCATTCCTGCGGGAACTCTACTCTGGCTGTGATTTTGTGTCCTTGATAATCATTATGTTTCTCAAGAAAAGACTCCATGAAATCCTCAGAGAGGGGATACAATTCCGTGTTGTCAGCAATATCCGCCCGTAACGTGTCGGCAATGATAGAAACAGGGTATTCTATGGTCTCCTCCTGTGGATCCTGCTGCTTGTGGCGACAGCTGAACAGGATTATGGGACATAAAAGCATGAAAAACAAGCCGATTTTTCTCATATAGGTCAATGGTTTTTGGGATGGCAAAGATACAAAAGAAAAATTATTCTCAACTTTTGTTAAACTTATGGTATAAATCTGGGTCACACACTTCTCTTTAAAAACGACCTCTTATGAAACATAGAATATTAATGGCGTGTTTCTGCCTCTTGGTTTCTTCTTTGTTCGCCCAGAATGACGGCAGTCAGAACGCTACAGGAAAAACGCAATTTACGTTGGAAGATTGTATAAAATTTGCAGAAGAAAACAATTATTCTTTGCAAACCGCTGGGTTGAACGTCACTTCTTCCGAAATCAGTTTGAAACAGGCCAAAGAAAACATAGCCCCCACCATTTCCGCTTCCGCTTCGCAAGGCTTGGGCACCAACCATTATCAGAAATCGGTGTCCTGGAACGGCAATTATGGCATCAGTGCCGGCATGACCCTGTTCAACGGGTTGAGTAATCAAAACACCATTAAACAGAGTAAGTTGCAGGTGGAGCAGTCAAATCTGGAATTGGAGCAGAGCAAAAACAACATTCGTGTTGGCGTTATCCAGGCCTTTTTGAATATTATGATGAATGAGGATTTGCTGGCTTATCAGCAGGAGGTGTTGAAAAGCAGCCAGGAGCAGATGGAGCAGGGCGAGCAGCAATTCAAGGTGGGCCAGATTCTGGAGAGCGACTACAAGATGCTGCAAGCGCAATACACCTCCGACCGTTTCAACATAGAAAACACCAAAATCAACATTCAGAACAACTACCTTACCCTTAAGAATTTGTTGGCGATAGATCCTGCCAGGGAAATCCGCATTGTCCGTCCTGACAGTGCGACGCTGTTCCGCAGTCTGGAGATTCCCGGATTGCAGGCGATGATGGAAAAATCCATCAACTACCTGCCGGAACTGAAGATCAGTCAGAACGACGTTACCAATGCGCAGTACAATGTGAAGTTGCAAAAAGCCAACTACTATCCGAGTCTTTCGCTCAACGCGGGCATCAGCACGGGTTACAACAGCAGCAATCTGACAAACAACCCGGGTTGGGGCACGCAGCTTTGGCATGGTTTGGGTGAGAATGTGGACCTGAATCTCAATATCCCCATCTATCAGCGGAGCTCGGTGCGTCGCAACGTGCAGCAGGCGGAGTTGCGGGTGCAACAGGCCGAGCTGAGCCAGAAGGAGACAGAGTATCAGGTGGGTCGCGAACTGCAGCAATACTACCTTGATGTGCTTTCTGCGCAGAATGATTATATGACGGCGGAAGCTAAAAAAGATGCGTACGAGGCCAACTACAATGCCTACAGTTTCAAATTCAAATATGGCGCTGTGACCGCCGTGGACCTGATACAGCAACAGACCAATTATCTGAACCAATTGAACAATTACATGCAGGCCAAATACACATTCGTTTTGAAGCGTAAAATTCTGGACGTGATGATGGGCGAACCGGTGAGGTTGTAAGGGTACATGGGGTGCATGAGGTACAAGAGGTGAATGGGGTACATGGGGAGCATGAGGTGAATGGGGTGAAAATGGGAATAGGAAAATGTTAAATACATAAATAAAATGAAAAAATCAAAAAAAATCTGGTGGATTATAGGTGTTATAGCAGTGGTGATTGTCGCGCTGATTGTGATATTCGCCGTTAAGAAAGGCAAGCATGCCGAGATGCAGATCAACACGGTGCGGAGTACAATGGACAGTATTGAGGTGACGGTGACCGCCACCGGAGAACTGCAACCTGTCTATAAAGTGGATGTGGGTACGCAGGTGTCTGGCATCGTGGAACACATCTACGTGGATTTCAATTCCGTGGTGAAGAAAGGACAACTGTTGGCCGAATTGGACCGTTCCAATCTCAACGAACAACTGACGCAGGCGCAGACCAGCGTGTCGAATGCCAAGAGCAACCTTACGCTGGCGCAACAGCAATATGATCGAATCAAGGCGTTGTACGACAACAAGGCTGCCACGCAGGAGTCGTACGAGTCGGCGGTAAACTCGCTGAACTTGGCCAAAAACCAGCTCAAGACGGCACAGTCGGAGTTGTCGCGCGCGCAGACCAATCTCTCATACGCCACCATTTATTCGCCTATTGACGGCGTGATCATGGACAAGGCCGTGGAGGAGGGCCAAACGGTGGCTTCTTCGTTTAGCACGCCCACCTTGTTCACCATTGCTAATGACCTGACCCAGATGCAAGTGGAGGCCGCCGTAGATGAAGCTGACATCGGCGAGGTGAAGGCCGGCCAGCCCGTGACGTTCACCGTGGATGCCTTCCCGGACGATGTCTTCATAGGCACCGTGCGCGAGGTCCGCATCAACCCGACTGTAACCTCCAATGTGGTCACTTACACGGTCATCATCAATGCCCCGAATCCTGAAACCAAGCTGTTTCCCGGCATGACCGCCAATGTTACCATCGTCACCAAGAAGGAGAGCGGCATTTGCATTCCCATGACCGCGCTATATACCTCTGTTGATCCTACTGTGCAGAAGCAATTTGAGAAAAAAGGATACACTTTCAAGTCGTTGTATAAGAATCAGGAAGAACTCGCCCAGGGTTTGAAGGACATTACCAAAAAGAACATTTGGGTGAAGAAAGGTGACAAGACCTACGAGCAAATGAGTGTGACCACGGGTTTGAACAACGGCGTGAAAACATTGATTATGGATGGTTTGCATGAGGGTGATGAGGTGATTGTGAGCATCAGCGAAGCAATGAACGGAATGCCGACCGACAAAGGTTCAGAAAACGGTAACAATCCGTTCATGCCAGGACCTCCCCAAAGAAAGAGCAGATAATTATGGCCAAAGATATTTTAAAAGTAGAAAAGTTGGAGCGTATTTTCCGTGTGGGCAGTGAGGATGTGCACGCGTTGCGCGGCATCTCCTTTTCCATCACGGAGGGCGAGTTCGTGAGCATCATGGGCACCAGCGGCTCGGGCAAATCCACTTTGCTGAACATTCTGGGTTGTCTGGACACGCCAAGTGCCGGCGACTACATCATTGATGGAGTTTCTATCAAGGATTTGAGCAAAAATGAGTTATCGACATTGCGCAACCGTAAAATCGGATTTGTGTTCCAGAACTACAACCTGTTAGCGCGTACCACGGCTATTGAGAATGTGGAGTTGCCGTTGTTTTATAATAATTCCGTGCCGGCCAAGGAGCGTCGCGAGCGCGCGGAGGCCGCCCTCAAGTTAGTGGGTTTGGAGAACCGCATGGAGCACATGCCCAACCAGCTCTCCGGTGGTCAGCAGCAGCGTGTGGCCATCGCCCGCGCGCTGGTCAACGACCCCGTGATTCTGCTGGCCGACGAGGCTACCGGGAACCTGGATACTCGTACCTCTTACGAAATCATGAGCCTGTTCCAGGACCTGCACAGCCAGGGCAAGACCATTGCGTTCGTCACGCACGAGCCTGACATCGCGACCTTTACCACCCGCAAGATCAAGTTGCGCGACGGACAGATTATCGAGGATGCGCCCATTGACACCCAGTCGGCCGCCGAAGCACTGGCTGCCCTTAACCTCCAAAAAGAAGACTAAGCTATGAATATCGGAAATCTCATCAAAATAGCCATCAGCTCGCTGTTCCGCAACAAGATGCGCACCGCCCTCACCATGCTCGGCATTGTGATTGGTATCGCTTCCGTCATTGCCATGGTCAGCATTGGTCAGGCCTCCACGCAAAGCGTGCGAGGGGAACTCTCCTCCATGGGCTCCAACATGATCATGATTATGCCCGCCCGTCAAAACCGTGGCGGTGTGGATATGGGTATGTCTTCTTCCAAATCCCTGGACAATAAAGATTTGGAGGCTTTGACCAAAAACACCCGCTATGTGGCTGCCGTCTCTCCTGTGGTCAGCAGCAACAAACAGTTGATATATGGAAACAACAACCACAGTTGTTCCATCAATGGAGTTTCTGCCGCCTTTCTTGAGATTCGGAAATATGAATTGAAAGAAGGAGTGATGTTCACCGATGAGGATGTGAAACGCTATAACAAGGTCTGTGTCATCGGACAGACAGTAGTGGACAAGCTCTTCACCAATGGAGAAAATCCCATCGGCAAGACCATCCGGTTCGGATCTATTCCCATGACGGTTATCGGCGTTTTGGCTGAAAAAGGACAAAGCGGCATGGGTGACGACCAGGATGACATTGTGTTTGCGCCCTATACCACCATTCAGAAAAGGTTTTTAGGTATTACCTATTTCAACATGATGTATGCCTCCGCCACTTCGGAAGAGGAATCGGAGTTGGCCGCCACCGAAATCACTTACATCTTGCGCAGCACCCACGGCATCAAATCCGGTGATAAGGATGACTTCGACATACGCACGCAGGAGGAACTGGTCTCCACCATAAGCTCTATCACTGGCTTGATGACCACTTTGCTGGCCGCCATAGCCTCCATCTCTTTGGTGGTGGGTGGTATCGGCATCATGAACATCATGTACGTGACCGTCACGGAGCGCACCAAGGAAATAGGTTTGCGCATGGCTATCGGCGCGCACAATCGCGACATCAAACTCCAGTTTCTTTGCGAGAGTGTGATCCTGAGTCTCATCGGTGGCGTCATCGGCATCATTTTCGGCTTGATTATCTCGTATGTGGCCTCCAAACTGTTGAACATGCCGTTCGTGGTGAGCGAGATGGCCATCGTTGCCTCTTTCTTCGTGTGTGCGCTCACGGGTATCTTCTTCGGCTGGTATCCCGCCAAGAAGGCAGCCAATATGGATCCGATTTCCGCACTGAGGTACGAATAGGCACTCTTTGTTTTTCGTTGTCCAAAAGTCGTTGAAAATTCCTATCTTTGCAGCCCATAACTGGTTTTTTCAATGAAGCAATATCAAGACCTACTTCGCACCATTCTGGAGACAGGAGCCTATAAGTCGGACCGTACCGGCACGGGCACCTACAGCATTTTTGGATATCAGATGCGCTTTGACTTGTCACAGGGTTTCCCGCTGCTGACGACCAAGAAGCTGCATTTGCGTTCCATCATCTATGAACTGCTCTGGTTCCTGCAAGGAGATACCAATATCCGGTATTTGAAAGATCACGGTGTGTCCATCTGGGACGAGTGGGCCGAACCTAACGGCGACCTCGGGCCCGTTTATGGGCATCAGTGGCGGTCGTGGAGTACGCCCGATGGCGGCAAAATAGATCAGATTACCCAGTTGATAGAACAGATCAAGACGAATCCGGACTCGCGCCGGCTCATGGTGTGTGCATGGAATGTGGGTGAGATTGACAAGATGGCCCTGCCGCCCTGCCACGTGCTGTTCCAGTTCTATGTGAACAACGGTGAAATTTCGCTTCAGCTCTACCAACGCAGTGCGGATGTGTTTTTGGGCGTGCCGTTCAACATTGCCTCTTACACGCTCTTGCTGATGATGGTGGCCCAGGTGTGCGGCCTCAAACCCAAAGAGTTTGTACACACGTTGGGCGACGCGCACATCTACTCCAACCATGTGGAACAGGCCAAGCTGCAATTGTCGCGTGACCCGCGGCCCCTGCCCACCATGCGCATCAACCCTGAGGTGAAAGATATCTTCTCTTTCCAGTATGAAGATTTCCAACTGGAGAATTACGACCCGCATCCGCATATCAAAGCCGACGTGGCGGTTTAGTTTCCTCCGAACAATAAAAAGAACATTATTCAGTTATCATATCAGTTTTCACAAAACTACAGTATTATGAAATCCATAGACCAATACAATTTCAGCAACCAAAAAGCACTCATCCGCGTGGACTATAATGTTCCATTGGATGACAATTTCAATGTAACGGACGCCACTCGTATCATCCGCACAAAAGAGACTGTCGGCAAAATCCTGAACGATGGTGGTACCGTGATTCTGATGTCGCATCTGGGTCGTCCCAAAGGGGAAGTCAACGACAAATACTCACTGCGTCACATTGTCAGCAAGGTTTCTGAAATTTTAGGTCAAGAGGTGGTTTTCGCCGGCGACGTGCTGGATGACAATACTGCTAATGTAATCGCCGGTTTGAAGCCCGGTTCCATTGCCTTGTTGGAGAACCTGCGTTTCCATGCAGAAGAGGAAAAGGGCGATGTGGAATTCGCCAAATCCATTGCCCGTTTAGGCGATGTTTATGTGAACGATGCCTTCGGTACCGCGCACCGCGAGCACGCCTCCACGGCCACCATCGCGCAGTTCTTCCCTGGAAAAGCTTTTGCCGGTTATCTGCTCTACAACGAAGTGATGAGTCTGGAAACCGTGCTGAACGGTGGCGAGAAACCCTTCACGGCCATCATCGGCGGTTCCAAGGTTTCTACCAAAATCAACATCATCACCAATCTGCTGCCCAAGGTTGACAACCTCATCGTGGGTGGTGGTCTGAGTTACACGTTCCTGGCTGCCATGGGTTATACCATCGGCAACTCACTGTTCGAGCCCGACATGCTGCCCGTGGCCAAGGAGATTCTCGACCAGGTGAAAGCCTCCGGCAAGAACTTCTACTGCCGTTTGGATACCATCTGCGGCGACAAGTTCGGCGATGATGCCAACGTGTTGGTCACGGAAGATAACAATATCCCCGACAATTGGGAAGGTTTGGACATCGGTCCGAAGACCCAGCGCAGTTTCGCACAGGTCTTGCGTGAATCCAAGACCATCCTCTGGAACGGTCCGGTGGGCGTGTTCGAGTTGGAGAAATTCAGCAAGGGCACCAAGGCAGTGGCCGTGAGCGTGGCTGCAGCCACGTTAGCTGGTGCATATTCTGTCATTGGTGGTGGAGACTCTATCGCGGCGGTCAACAAATACGACCTCGCCGATTTCGTGTCCTACATCAGCACTGGCGGTGGCGCCATGTTGGAATACCTCGAAGGCAAGGAATTGCCTGGCGTGAAAGCGTTGAACAGAGAATAGGGGACAGGGTACAGTAGGATTCATTATCCTTTGTACCCCTTTTACCACATGCACCTCCTTTACCTTTTTATTAATTTCTAAAATTAAATATCGATAATGATTAATCCCAATTATTATTGCGTCATCATGGCTGGTGGCATTGGTGCCCGTTTCTGGCCGATGAGCAACAGCACAACCCCTAAGCAGTTCATTGACATTCTCGGTGAGGGGCAGACCTTGATTCAGAAGACGTTTCATCGTTTCACCCAGATTTGCCCGAAAGAAAACATCTATATCGTTACCAGTAAGAATTATAGAGACATCACGTTGGAGCAATTGCCGGAGATTTCGGAAAACCAGGTGATTCTGGAACCCTATCGCCGCAATACTGCACCATGCATCGCGTATGCCAACTACAAGATTAAAAAGCAAAATCCCAATGCGGTAATCGTGGTGGCCCCTTCCGATCATGTGATTCTGAAAGAGGATGTTTTCACACGCGTTATTGAGCAGGGTCTTGATGCTGTGTCGTCCAACGACTGGTTGCTTACCATCGGCATCCGTCCCTCTTCGCCCAACACCGGATACGGCTATATCCAATACGACGAAGACAAGAGCTACGACAAGAACGCCACCATCTATGCGGTGAAAACCTTTACGGAGAAGCCGGAGCTTGAGATGGCCAAGAGTTTCCTCGAGAGCGGCGACTTCCTCTGGAATGCCGGCATTTTCATGTGGTCATTATCTTCTATCGAAAAAGCTTTCGAGCAATATCTTCCCGAAGTCAACGATCTGTTCAAACAGGGTGAGGATTTGTTCAATACGGACAAAGAACAAGAGTTTGTGGACCAGATCTATCAAATCTGCAAGAATATCTCCATTGACTACGGCATTATGGAGAAAGCCAAGAACGTGAAAGTGTATGCCGCCGATTTTGGTTGGTCTGACTTGGGTACGTGGGGTTCGCTATACGAGCTTCGCAAGAAAGACCAGAACCGAAACGCCATTACGGGAAATCATGTCAAAACATACGACACTAACCGTTGTATCATCAATGCACCCAAAAACAAGGTGGTGGTGGTCCAAGGTTTGGAGGACTACATTGTGGTGGACAATGGCGATGTGCTGCTGATCTGCAAGAAATCGGAAGAGCAGCAGATACGGCAATATGTGGCCAATGTGCAGGTTGATTTCGGTAACAAATACGTATAAACAGGTTATAGAATTCATCCTATGAATAAAAAATGGACAATCGGGCTTGTGTTGGCAGGGCTGATTGTCTTTTTTTGTGTAGGCGGTGCCTTGGCGCAAAGCGATACCACTGAAAAGCCGGCGCACTGGCTGCCGGAGGTGCAGATTGGCGGCTGGTACTCCAAGATTGAGGCCAGTCCCGCCGCCGTGCAGACCCTCACCGTGCATCAGATCGAGAATCTGCCGGCGTTGCAGTTGTCGGACGCTTTGAAATACATGTCGGGAGTGGTGGTCAAGGACTACGGGGGCACCGGAGGCATGAAGACGGTTTCCGTGCGCGGGTTGGGCTCGCAGCACACGGGCGTGGCCTACGACGGCATGGCCCTCACCGACTGTCAGACTGGTCAGATTGACCTGGGCAAGCTAACCTTGGACAATGTCGGTAGCCTGAACCTCACTACAGGCTTGGATCTGGATATCTTCAAGCCCGCCCGTCTTTTTTCTTATAGCAATCTGTTGAATATTAACACTACCAATTTTTTCCCCAACAAGCCGCTGAAAGTAAGGGTAGCGATTACCGCAGGAATGTATGGTCTGATTTCCCCGCAGTTGTTTCTTGAAAATCTGATTAAAAGCAAGAAGCAAAGCGACCGCTACGTGTTGTGGAATCTGTCGGCCAACTACACCTACTCCAAAGGTGAGTACCCTTATCTGTTGTATTACGGAGGAATTTCCGACAGCGTTTCGCGCGAGCGGAGACAGAACACGGACCTGTCGGCCATCAACGCGGAGGCGAATGTCAAGGTCAGTTTCAACGCCAACCAGCGGCTGTTGGTCAAATGGTACTACTATGATTCGGAGCGTGGGCTACCCTCCGCTACGGTGTTCTATAATCTGAAATCTTCGCAACGGCTTTGGAATAGGAATACCTTTGCACAGACCCAATACTACCACAGTTTCGGCAAAGGATGGCGGTATCAGGTGGGCGGCAAGTTCAACTACGACTACACACATTATTTGGATCCGGAGTATTTGAATTTTGAAGGTAAACTGGACAATGAGTACCGTCAGTATGAAGGTTATCTCACGAATGTGCTCTGCTATACGCTGCCGAAAAATACCAAAGACATTGACTTTTCCGTATCGGTGGCCAATGATTTGTTCTATAATCAACTAGATGCCAGTACAATGGAATATGTAAGCCCTGCGCGCTTCACTTCCATGACTTCGCTGTCGGTGCGTGGCGGAAAGAAGATTTTCTCCATCGTGGGCAATCTGTTGTTCACCACGGTCAACAACATGTCGCAGGGCGAGCAGTTGGGCAAGAACTATCTGCATCTCTCTCCGGCGGTCAGCGCCTCGGTGCGGCTCAAAGATGCCGTTACCCTCAGGGCGTTCTACAAGAACATTTTCCGGATGCCTACCTTCAATGACCTCTATTACCGCGAAGTGGGCAACTTGAACTTGGAACCGGAGAAAACGCACCAATGGAACCTCGGAGCCGTGCTGAATCAACAGCGTCTGGCCGCTGGCAAAGTTTATCTTTCTGCCTCCTTGGACGGCTATTTCAACATCGTGAAGGATAAAATCGTGGCCTTCCCCTCGCACAATCTCTTTTCCTGGACCATGCTCAACTATGGCACGGTATGGATTGCCGGCGCAGAGCTGAATGCTAACGTGGAGTATCAGTTTGTGAAGCACTATTACCTGCGTTTCAATGGCAATGGCACCTATCAGAAAGCCATCGATCGCACCGACCCGTTAGGCAAAACCTTCAACCACCAGATTCCCTACACGCCCGTCTGGTCGGGTTCCACCAGCGTGGGGCTTGAGACACCATGGTTCACTATAACCTACGCCACGATTCTGTGTGCCAAACGCTATGCATTGGGTGAGAATATTCCCGCCAATGAGGTGCCTGGCTATGTGGACCACAGCATCACGATTGGCCACGAGTATCCTGTCAAAAGTACAAAACTTGGCTTCAAGATTGAATTTCTGAACCTCGCCAACAAGAATTATTCGATTATCCGTAACTATCCCATGCAGGGATTCGGATGCCGAGGGCGTATCAGTTTTGAGTTTTAGGGAAAGACAAATCCTATTCCGGAACTTTTGCTATTTTTGCCCTCCTTTTTAGAAGAAGATGAAAACCTACCTGTTTCTACATCCAGAACAAGTGACATCCCAGCAGTTGGAGTTGGAAATGCTGCCGCAACTGCCTGCTTGGCGTCGTGAGCAAGCGCTGAAATTCCGTCATCTGATAGGGCAGGTACTGTGCGCCGAAGCCTATCTGCTTTTGAAGGAGGGTCTTCGAAAAGATTTCGGAATAGCAGATGAGGTTTCATTTGATTATCTTGAACATGGAAAACCGGTACTGAAAGAATACCCGAATATCCATTTCAACCTCAGTCATTGTCTCAAAGGCGTGCTCTGTGTTATCGATGAGCAAGGGCCGGTTGGTTGCGACATAGAATCCATTGAACGTACAGTCAATGAGCCGTTATTGCAACGTTGCTGCAACGAAGAAGAAATCCGGCAAATACGAACCGCTCCGGATCCTGATGCGGAGTTTATGAAAATATGGACGGTCAAGGAGGCCGTGCTTAAATATACCGGACAAGGGCTTATCCAAGACCTTCCCTCTTTGTTGTCGCCCGAAATGATAGCCTCCATCCAATTGCAAACCTGCGAAAAGGATGGGGTGGTTTTCACCACTTGTCGGGCAAGATAGAGAAACAGGAGAGCCTATGCTTCCATGCTTTCGAGCATATCTACCACATTGTCAAGATAATCCACTTCGGCCTTTTCAATTTCGCCTTTGTCGGCTAATTGTGCCAAATTGGAATCGATGGGCATCTGGGCCAGCAGTTTCAGGTTGAACTCTTTGGCCACCTCTTCCGCGTGGCTGGTGCCGAACACGTTGATTTTCTCGTTGCAATGCGGGCATTTCACGTAGCTGTAGTTCTCCACTAAGCCGAGCACGGGAATGTTCATCATGCCGGCCATGTTCACGGCTTTGCTTACGATGAGGGAGACCAAGTCTTGCGGGGAGGTTACCATGATAATCCCATCCACGGCCATGCTTTGGAACACCGTGAGAGGCACATCGCCGGTGCCGGGGGGCATGTCAACCAGCAGGAAGTCGATGTTGTCCCATATCACCTCTGTCCAGAATTGCTTCACCATGCCGGCGATGAGCGGGCCGCGCCAGATGACGGGTGTTTTCTCGTCATCGGTGAGCAGGTTGGCCGAGATAACGTGGATGCCGGTCTCGGTTTCTGCCGGAATCACACCGTCCTGTGTGCCGCCGACGATAGTGTGGAGGTTGAACATCTTGGGGATGGAAGGGCCGGTGATATCAGCATCGAGGATGCCCACGCGATAGCCCTTGCGACGCAGTTGCACGGCTAACAACGAGGTGACGGAGCTCTTGCCTACGCCGCCTTTGCCACTCACAATGCCGATTACCTTCTTGATATTGCTTTTGGGATTCGGTTTTTCACGCAAATCTCTCTGTTCACAAGCTGATTGACTGCAATGTCCGCAGTCGTGATTACATTCTGCCATATAGTTGTTGTTTCTCTATGTTTATAATTTTCAAAAGGGCCGCAAAAATACAACATACAATTTAAAGTTCAAAGTTTAAAGTTCAAAGTTCAAAAAACTGAACTTTGAATTTTGAATTCTGAATATTGCATTACTTATTGTGCTTGCCAACAAGCCGATAGGTCTTCATGCCGCCGATGAGGTTATAGACTTCTTCAAATCCCGATTGCATGAGGATGCGGGCGGCTACATAGCCGCGCAAGCCCACTTCGCAGAACACCACCGTCTTCTTGTCGGGTTGGATATCTTCCAGAAATTCGCGAAGTTCATCCACAGGATAATTCTCTGCCCCTTCGATGGTGCCAACTTTGAATTCCTGGATCTCGCGCACATCGATGAGGTTGATGTCCTCTTGTTTGTCCAGAATCTCGTCCAGTTCAGCTGCTTGGATAGGATTCATCAGATGGGAGAGGATGTTCTCGGCCACCATGCCGGCGAACATCACAGGGCTTTTGGCGGAGCCGTAGGGTGGTGCGTAGGCGTGTTCGCTGTTCACCAGGTCGAAAATGGTGCCCTGGTGCTTGAGGAGCAGCGAGATCACGTCGATCTGTTTATCCACATTCTGCGAGCCCACCGCTTGTGCGCCTAAGATGCGCCCGGATTCAGGGCAGAAGTTGAGCTTGAGGTGGATGGGTTGGCCGCCTGGGTAGTAGGTGGCGTGCGGTGCGGGGTGCGTGATGACGGTTTGGTATGCGATGCCCGCTTTTTGCAGGGCAGCCTCCGAGAGGCCGGTGCTGGCCGCTGTCAGCTCAAAGATTTTGGCGATGGCCGTAGCCACGGAGCCCTGATATTGCACAGATTGGGGATAGACCATGTTCATGGCTGCTGTGCGCGCCTGCAGGTTGGCAGGTCCGGCTAAGAAGTTGCAGTATGGTTTGCCCGTCACGGGATGCGGAAATTCTATGGCGTCGCCCACCGCGAAGATGCACTCGTCGGAGGTTTGCAGGTACTCGTTTACCCAGATGCCGCCGGCCTCGCCGATTTTGAGACCGCAGGCTTGCGCCAATGCGATGTTGGGACGCACGCCGATGCTCAGAATGGCGATGTCACAGGGCAGTTCGGTGTGGTCTTCCAGGATGACCGAAAGCTTTCCGTCTTTTTTCTGGAATGCGCTCAGGCCGTTTTGCGTGATGATGCGCACACCCTTGTCTTGCAGATGCTGCTGCACAATGGCGGCCATGGGCCAGTCCAGCGGTGTGAGCATGTGCGTGGCTTTCTCCACCACGGTCACAGCATAGCCGATTTTGCACAGGTTTTCCGCCATCTCCAATCCGATGAACCCGCCGCCGATGATGACAGCTGTGGCGTTGTCGTGCATCTGGTCGATGGCTTGCATCTTGATGCGGTCGCAGTCGGCTACGTTGCGCAAGGTGAAGATACCAGGCAGATCAATGCCTTGAATGGCGGGTTTGATAGGCTCTGCACCTGGCGAGAGCAGCAGGATGTCGTAATCCTCTTCATACTCTTTGCCGTTGCGCAGGTTTTTCACGGAAACGGTCTTGCGGTCGCGGTTGATGGCAGTCACCTCGTTCAGTGTGCGCACGTCAACGTCGTAGCGGTTGCCGAACGAAACCGGGGTTTGCAGGAAGAGCTTTTTCCGGTCCTCAATGGTGTTGCCGATGTAATAGGGAAGTCCGCAGTTGGCGTAAGAGATATGTTCGCCTTTCTCAAACAGCATGATTTCAGCGTCTTCGTTTATTCTTTTCAGTCTGGCTGCCGCCGAAGCGCCTCCGGCTACGCCACCGATAATCACGTATTTCATAAGCGAGGGTTTTAAAGGTGTGCAAAGATACTGTTTTTTATTATTTTTGTACGCAAAATTTGATGTTATGAAAATCAAGGAAATAACGAATTATCTGGAGGAGCGTTTTCCTCTTTGTTTGCAGGAGGATTTTGACAATTGCGGGGTGCAGTGCGGCGATGTAGAGCAGGAAATCAGAGGTGCATTGGTCTGTTTTGAGATGTCGGAGAAGGTCATTGACGAGGCTTTGGCCATGGGTGCCAATCTGGTGATTTCGCACCATCCACTGATGCTCAAGCGCGGACTTTGCAAGATTGAGCCCACCAACCGCGTGGGCAAGGTGATTTGCAAGGCGTTGCGCCACGACATGGTGCTCTACTCCATGCACACCAACATCGACAGTGCGGAAGGCGGCGGCAATGATGTCTTCGCCGAGAAGTTGGACTTGCACGATGTGCGCGTGTTGGTGCCTTCGGAGGCCGACGGCATGGCCGAACGCAATGGATTGGGACGTGTTGGCAAATTGCCTCGGCCGATGTCCATGATGGATTTCCTGCGCTACGTGAAGGAGCAAATGGCCTTGCAGGTGATCCGCTATCACGGCAATCCGGCAAAAACCATTGAGACCGTGGCGATTTGCGGTGGTGGCGGCGCCTCGTTCATTGAGGATGCGCTGCGCGCCGGAGCAGACGCCTACGTGTCGGGCGACATCAAGTACCACGACTTCTTCAAAGCCGAAAACGAGATGCTCATCGCGGATATCGGGCATTATGAAGGCGAGTTTTTTATTAAAGAAGTAATTTATAAGGCATTAAAAGAAAAATTTACTACCTTTGCCGCCTCAATTTCTAAAATGGACAATTTAGAAGTTTTGTATTTATAGATATTTGATAATCAAACAATTAAAATAGTATGGCCACAAAAAAAGCTACAGAAAAAAAAGTTGCTGAACCGGCAGAAGAACCCAAAACCAAGAAAGCCACGACCAAAAAAGCCGCTGTAAAAGAGGCTCCAGTCCAAGAAGAACCCGTTGCGGAAGAGGCTGCTGAAAAGAAACCCGCCAAGAAAGCCGCTGCCAAGAAGACTACGGAAAAGGAGAGTGTAAAGAAAGAGCCTGCCAAGAAGTCAACACCCAAAGCGAAAAAAGCGGAAGCTGTAGCTGAAGAGCCTGTTGTGGCTGCACTGGAAGAGGAAGTCACCGTGGAGAAAAATTCCGACGGTGTGGTGGAAGTGAAGAAACACGAGGATACCACCATCACTTCAGAAGAGATCACCATTGAGCAAAAGCTGCTCTCTTTATACAATCTCCAGCAAATCTGCACCAAGATTGACGATATCCGCATGATTCGCGGCGAGTTGCCGGAAGAGATTCGCGACAACGAGGACGAATGCGAAGGCAAACGCACGCGTATTGCCAAATTCAAAGACGAGATTGAGAACCTCCGTTTGAAAATCTCATCCGAGAACACCAAGAAGGAAGAGTCCATGGCTGCCATCAAGAAATATGAGGAACAGCAGAACAACGTGCGCAACAACCGCGAGTATGAATCCTTGAGCAAGGAGATTGAATACCAGAAGCTGGAAATCCAGGTTTCGGAGAAGCACAAAGTGAAATACGAAGCTGAGATTGAAGAGAAAGAGGCGCTTATCGCTGAGACTCAGGAAAAGCTTGGCGAGTTGGAAGAGGTGTTGAAGCAGAAAAAAGCCGAGTTGGAAGTGATTGTGGCTGACACGGAAAAAGAGGAAGAAGAACTCTTGGCACAGGCCGAGGTTCTGAAAGCCAAAGTTGACCAGCGCTTGCTCACCGCTTTCGAGAGAATCCGCAAGAACGCCCACAATGGTTTGGCCATCGTGAAGATTGAGCGCGACGCCTGCGGTGGTTGTTTCAGCAAGATTCCGCCTCAACGCCAGCTGGATATTGCCCTGCATAAAAAGATCATCGTGTGCGAGGCCTGCGGTCGTATCTTCATTGACGACAAGCTTGTCCACAAACAGGACGAAGCATAGCAAGATACAGAGAACAGGATACTGTTTACAAAAGAGACGCACAGCCGTGCGTCTCTTTTTGGTATATGGAGAGAGGAAAATCATTGTAGATATACTTGATGTGTCAGGGAAAAGGCAGATCAGGATGCAACAAAAAATGATGTTCGGAAGCCATTTTCTTCCAAAACGGAGTATTTATTCATCCCATATCCGTCATTATATGCCCCATATTTCAATTGAAAACGAGTTTTTTCAATGCAAAAATCGAGAAAAAAAATATGAAAAAATCAAATTTTTTTTCGTGGTTTATTGGTCTGAGAATTAGTGGTTTGGGACGAAACTGGGACGAACTTGGGACGAAAGTGGGACGAAGGAGGGGTGAAATGATGTGGGTCTCGGATGTTTCATGATGATGATGTGTTAAAAACAGGTATTTTAGCAAGCGACAAACCCTTTTTTATTCACATTTTTATACAACATTTATGACAAGGATTCTTTTCCTTGCACAAGTCCTGATCATGTGCAGAGCATCCTTGCTTGCACAGGACAAATCGCCCCCTGCCCATGGTAAATGCCTGGCGGGGCGTCTCTACAATAAATACGGTTTGGTAACGCCCCGGTATTCCTCCGTATATTCGTTTTGTTCGTTGCGGATGACCAGATGATGTTCTGTGCAAGAGACATCCGCGCGGCTGTATTCCTGTATCACGCGATGGACCGGTTTCTTGGCGGTGGGTTGGATAAACACCCGTTTGCGGCAGTGCAAAAGACCTTCCGTCAAAGCGTGGAACTGCGCACCCTCCACGGGTGGCAGAATCAGGGCGAAGCGGCCTCCTTCTTTCAAAAGTTTTAACACACTTTGCAACAACTCCTCGAAGGGGAGCTGGTGGTCACGGTGCTTGCTCCGGAGCCTCTTTTCCTGCGCCGGCTTCAAATCATGGCCGTAAAAGGGCGGGTTGGTGACGATGAGGTCAAATTGTACGGGATGGTCGGCGATGGCCATGTCCTGCACGCGCCCCTGCACAAAGCGGAACGTATCAGCGGGGAGCAGGGGATAGGCAGCGGCGTTTTGCCGCGCCTCCAAAACCGAAGCTTCGTCAGGGTCGAGGCCATACACCAGCGGATGGACTTGCTTGTGCGCCAGCTGCTGGGCCAGGCAAAAGGCTATCACACCGCACCCGCAGCCGATGTCCAATACCGATTGCGCATTTTCCACATCGGTGAGTGCTGCCAATAATACCGCATCGGTACCTATCTTCAAGGTACTTTTGTCATGTTGAAGTGAAAATTTCTTAAAATGAAACGGGGCCATTAGCAATAGACTTCCAGAACTTTGGATTTGCGTGCTGGCAACAGCTGCACCTCCTCCATCTCGGCAGGGATGAGCACCACCTCGCCCGTTTCCAACCGCTCGCGCTCGTCACCGTAGGCCAACAGAATCTGCCCGTCCAGACACATATAGATGACGAAAGAGTCTATCTCCACAAAGGATTTGTTCAGCGGCTGGTCGAATTCCAGCAGGCTGGTGTTGAAATATTGGGAGCGCACCAAGCGCACCGTCTTGTTGAGTTGCGGCTGGTACTCTACTTTGAAATTGTCGGTCTGGTGGTCAAAGTCGATAGCCTCCAGCGCCTCTTGCACGTGCAGCTCGCGGGAGTTGCCCTCGTCATCCAAACGGTTCCAGTCGAATACGCGGAAGGTGATATCCGATGGTTGCTGGATTTCGGCCAGCAGCACGCCCTTGCCAATAGCGTGCACCGTGCCGGCGGGAATCATGAACGTGTCGCCGGGTTGCACAGGATAGAACTGCAGCACCTCTTCCACGGTACCGTTGGCGATGGCCTCCTCAAACTGGGCTTTGCTGACAGTCTTGTTGAAGCCCACATAGAGGCCGCTCCCTGGCTCTGAAGCAATCACGTGCCACATCTCCGTCTTGCCGCTTTGCCCATATTTGCGTTGCGCCAATTCATCGTCAGGATGCACTTGTACGGAGAGGTTGTCCTGCGCATCGATGAACTTGATCAGCAGCGGGAAGCCCAACCCGTATTTCTCGTAGTTTTTCTCACCCACCAGTTCTGTCATGTAGATTTCCAGCAGCTCGTTGAGGTTGTTCTCCGCCAAAAAGCCGTTGGTGATCATGGACTCGTCGCCCACGAGCCCCGACACCTCCCAGCTTTCGCCACAGCAGTTGGCGGGACTGATCTCTTTGTATAACATGGTTTTCAGCCGGGTGCCGCCCCAGATCTTGTCTTTCAAAATGGGCTCGAATTTCAAGGGATATAAAGAAGTCTCCATTATTTGGTCTTGTTTGGATTATAAAAGTTTCGGTTTTTATGCTGATAGTCGGGTCTCACCTTGTCGGGATTGGACCCGCGTACGCTTTTCATGAATAGCCATTTGCCGTTGTCCTCGATAAAACCCTGGTTCAGGCTGGATTCCGGCACCATGTAGGCGGGCACGTTCTGCACTTTCTCTTCCATCGGGATTAATTCGTCGAAGATGATCATCGGGCTGTTCACGTTGCGGTATTCCGGCTCGCGGGTCTTGGGATTCAACTTGCCGGTGCTCACGGCGTACTGCTGGTGTTCGTAGTTGAGGTGCAGCACGGCGTTTTTGGAGTACTCGAAAATCACGCGGCTCACCCGTTCGGGGAAGTTTTTGAAGATGCGCGCTCCGAACACAGGCACGGTCTCTTTGTTGAAATGCAGCACCTCTATGATCTTCTGGTTGGTGAAGATGTCGTTGCCGTTCCAGCCCAACAGCGTGTAGTAGGTAAAATCCTTGGTTCTGAGGGGTATGATGGTGTAATACACTGCCCCGTACCAGCGGTTGTGGTTACCGATGACGGTTTTGGGGTAGTCGAGCGTGCTCCGTTTGTCGTACAAGGGAAACAGCACGTATTTTTTTCTACCTTCATTATACACTTGGATAAATCCGAAATTCTCAACGGAATAGTCTTTTTTCACCACATACCAGGTGAAAATCTTGAAATTGTTATCAGGTGAGACCAGAACGGAAAAGTTTTTGACGGAATCCCAAGTGAATTTAAAGGAATTGGGCATTTGCAGAACCTCTTCCAGCAGGGTCATGAAATCCTCGTTCAAAGCCAGACGGGTGGTTTCGTCCGGCTCGTCCATCACTTGGTTGCGTAGTTGGATGAGGGAATCCTCCCATATACGGAACCCCATGCTTTTGTCTTTCTGACCATAGCCAGAAAGACAAATCAGGATGAGGGTTATATAACAGAGGATTCTTTTCATAAAAGGAGGGCAAAAATAGTATTTTTATCAACAAAAGAGTGTTTTTTAGTTTTTGAATAACGCGGAATTGCCGATTTTGTTTTTGATATTTTTGCGAAATGAATTTTATGTACAAAAATCAGCAAGTTATGAAAAAGATCAGTTCAATTATTCTACTTATAGGGCTTATTTGGTGCGCCAACGCACAAGCCCCCTATCACCACAGCATTGGTGCGACATTGGGCAACATGAACGCTGTCTCCTACAAAACATTCTTCACTGACAATATCGCGTTCAGTGTGGATGCCGGTTTCAAATGGACGTTGACATCGGCTACCTATCATGAGAAACAAACCGGGTTTGTTTGGCATGGTACCACGACCCCGATGACCATTGAGGTGAATCCTAATGTGATGTATGAAGGCTCCACCAATGTGAACGGTTTGCATTGGTTGGCAGGTGCCGGACTCAGTGCCGGATATGCATGGTCGACTTACCATGATACCTGGGGCACTTATAAAACATACTATGGCAAACTCGGTGTGAATGCCATTGGTGGTGTGGAGTACAGATTCAGATTCCCGCTCACACTGCAAGCAGACTTCAGACCTGGTTTCGGTTTGCTTTTCAACAACCATTACAATGTAACCTATTTCGATTGGGGTCTGTTTGTCGGTGCACGCTACATCATCCAGTAGCGTTTTTATAGATGATTTTTTTCTGGCGCAAGGATAGCGGATTGATTTTTTGCTATCTTTGCGCCATTATTAATTCAAAAAAACAATATTATGAAAAAACTCTTCACAATCATGAGCGTTGTCGTGGTCGCTCTGTTGCTGGTTTCCTGCGGTTCTTCCAGCCCGAAGGATGTAACCAACAGCTATTATAAAGCTCTCCAAAAGGGAGATTATGAAAAAGCGTTAAGCTATACAACCGCGGTGGACGACAAAGATGAGATTCAGAAGGAAATCAAGAAAATGGAAGGTCTGGATGTTAAAATCCCTGAATATGAAATCGTTTCCGAAGAGATTTCCGATGACGGCCAGACGGCTGTGGTGGAAGTGAAATATAAATTCACTTCCTCGTTCAATTCCGAACCTGAAGAATCCACCAACAAGGTGAAATTGATCAAACAGGATGGAAAATGGAAAATTAAAGGCTGATTTTTTCCAGCTTTTCCAAAAAGGTAGAGGCAGGAGGGTTCTTGTTTCTACCTTTTTCATTTGTACACTGTGGATGCTGGCGGGGTGTCGGCAAGCACCCGATTACACCCTGTTCGAGATGCCTGACACGCTGGCCCTGCAAACGGGCGACATTGTTTTCCGCACGGGAGAGAGTCTGGAAAGCAAGACGGTCACCTCTATGGATACGGCCAGCTGTTATTCCCATGTGGGCATGGTGATCTGGCACAACAACCAATGGTGTGTGCTGCATGCCGTGCCCAACGAGCGTGCAACAAAAAAGGAGAAGGATAGCGTCAAAATAGAACCCGTTGGCGTGTTTTTCCGCTCCGACCGTGCGTTGGAGGGTTGCGTATGCCGGATGCCACTTGCGCCGGAGGATACCCTGAAACTGCTCTCCACGGCCGAAAACCTCTATCGTCGCCATCCGCTTTTCGACAGAGCCTTTGACGACAAGGACTCCACCACTTTCTATTGTTCCGAACTCGTCTGGTACCTCTATCGGCAAAGCCTGGGTGTGGATCTCACGCAGGGCCGTCGCCACAACCTGCCCCTCTTCCCGCCGCTCATCTTCTGCTCCGACATCAAAGCTTATCCGGAATTACGGGAGATTTACAAATTCTGAATATCATCAAGAAGTTAAGAAACAAATTCTCCTGTCTCCAGTCTCCCGTCTCCGGATTTAATTTTCAATTCCTCATTCCCAATTCCCAATTCTTTTGTACCTTTGCGCCCTCAAAAAACAATCATTATATGACTTCAAACGAAATTCGTGCCGCTTTTTTAAAATTCTTTGAATCCAAAGGACATCATATCGTGCCGTCTGCCCCGATGGTGATTAAAAACGATCCTACGCTCATGTTCACCAACGCGGGCATGAACCAGTTCAAGGACATCTTTTTAGGCAACAATCCCGCTGAATTTCCGCGTGTGGCCGACTCGCAGAAGTGCCTGCGCGTGTCGGGTAAGCACAACGACCTAGAAGAGGTGGGCCGCGATACGTATCACCACACCATGTTCGAGATGCTCGGCAACTGGTCGTTCGGCGACTATTTCAAGAAAGAGGCCATCGCATACGCGTGGGAGTTTCTTACAGAAGTCATGAAACTGGACAAAAACCGCCTCTATGCCACGGTTTTCCAAGGCGATGAGAAGGACGATACCGATTTCGACCAGGAGGCTTACGATTTCTGGAAAGCCTATCTGCCCGAAGACCGCATTCTGAAAGGCAACAAGAAAGACAATTTCTGGGAGATGGGCGAAACCGGTCCCTGCGGTCCCTGCTCCGAAATCCACATCGACCTTCGCGACGATGCCGACCGCGCTCAAGTGCCCGGCCGTGATCTCGTAAACAAAGACAATCCCTTAGTAATCGAGATCTGGAACCTCGTGTTCATGCAGTACAACCGCATTGCCTCTGGTGAGCTCAAGCTGCTGGCCAACAAGCATGTGGATACCGGCATGGGTTTCGAGCGTCTGTGCATGGCTGTGCAGAACAAGAAATCCAACTACGATACGGATGTCTTCCAGCCCATCATCCAAAAGATAGCCAAGAATGCTCACGTGCAATATGGTGAGAAGAACGAGACCGACATCGCGTTGCGCGTGGTGGCCGACCACTTGCGCGCCATCTCCTTCGCCATTGCCGACGGCCAGCTGCCATCCAACACGGGCGCGGGCTACGTCATCCGCCGCATCCTGCGCCGCGCCATCCGCTACGGTTTCACCTTCCTCAATTTCAAGGAACCCTTCATGCATACGTTAGTGGCTGACCTCGTGGCCCAGATGGGACACCAGTTCCCGGAATTGCCAAAGCAGCAGACGCTCATCGAGCGCATCATTTTGGAGGAGGAGCAATCTTTCCTCAAGACACTGGCCAAAGGTATCGCCCGCTTTGACGAATATGTGGCTAAAAACGCTGGCAACAGCGTGGTGGACGGTGATTTTGCCTTCGAACTTTTCGATACCTACGGCTTCCCGATAGATTTGACCCAACTATTGGCATCCGAGAAGAGTCTCACCGTGGACATGGAGGGATTCCATCAGGGCTTGCAGCAGCAAAAGGAGCGTTCGCGCGCTGCCGCTGCGGTAGCCACCGATGATTGGGTGGAGCTTGTCCATCAGGAAACCCCCACGCAATTTGTGGGCTATCACGAGACGGAATGCGCTTGTAAGATTGTGAAATACAGGAAGGTCACTGCTAAAAACAAGACCTTCTATCAGATTGTGTTGGACACCACCCCGTTTTATGCCGAGTCGGGCGGACAGGTGGGAGACACCGGTGTGTTGGAGAGCGTCAACGAGAAAATTGCCATTTACAACACCACCAAGGAGAACAACCTGACCATTCATCATGCTGCCATGATTCCAGAAAATCCTAATGCGGAGTTCACGGCTAAGATTGACACGGGCAAGCGCCAGATGACGGCCAACAACCACTCGGCCACGCACTTGTTAGACCACGCGTTGCGTGCTGTGCTCGGCACGCACGTGGAGCAGAAAGGCTCCATGGTGGCCTCCGACCGCTTGCGTTTCGACTTCTCGCACTTTGCCAAGATGACGGATGAGGAAATCATCAAGACGGAAAAGATGGTGAATGACATGATCCGCCAGAACCTTCCGTTGCAGGAGTTTGTGGATATGCCCATTGAGGAGGCTCGTGAAAAGGGTGCCATTGCTTTGTTCGGCGAGAAGTACGGCAATCTGGTGCGCGTCATCCAGTTCGGCGATGCCATAGAGCTTTGCGGCGGCACACACACCTCCGCCACAGGCAACATCGGTCTGTTCAAGATAGTGTCCGAAGGGGCTGTGGCTGCCGGCGTGCGACGTATTGAGGCTGTCACAGGAACCGCCGCCGAGGAGCTGGTGTATGGCCAGCAGGAGCTGATCAAGAAGATAAAAGAATTGTTAGGTTCCAACAACATGGAACAGGCCATTCAGAAACTGAATGACGACAATGCGGCTTATCGCAAGAAAATAGAGGAATTTGAAAAGCAGCAGGTGGTGAACTTCTGCAAGGAGGTGGAACAAAAAGCCCAGGAAATCAACGGAGTGCAGGTCATCTCACAGATCACGGAATACAGTCCGGACATTTTGCGCAACGCTGCGTTCCAATTGCGCAACGCCACCAACCGCATTGTGGTGTTGGCCAGCGTGTTCGATAATAAACCCAACTTGGTAGTGGCTGTTTCCGATGACCTTTTAGGACGTTTTGAAGCGCCGAAGATTGTGCGCGCGGTGGGCAAACTCATCCAAGGTGGCGGTGGCGGACAACCTTCGCTCTCCACTGCTGGAGGCAAGAACCCCGCCGGACTTCCCGATGCGGTGGCCGAAATCTTCAACTTGATTTCTGCCAACTGATCACAACTTCCATCTAAAACGAATCAAGATCCAACTCCTTTAAAAGAGCCTTTGTGCGATCTGTGACAATCGGAGAGAGTAGAAACTGGATTACTTCTCCTGTTTCATTTTTCATGTAATTATAATGGACGATGTTGTTCAGGGCATAACGTGCATACAATTTTTCGTTCACATCCTCCTTGAATTGATAATGTTGAATGCCCTTTTGGATGATTTTTTCCAAAGTGGTAACAAAAGGAGAATCCTCTGCGGTAAAAAGGTTGTTATCTACCAGATATTGGTAGTAATAACGTTCGTTGGACCGCACATACTGCAGTTCATATCCGTATTGAATAAGTTCCTCCACTGCATGATTGCACAAGGCTATTTTCTCTTGAAACCGGCATTGAAATGTTTCATACCAGAATTCGATAGCCATCTTCATCGCATTGTCTTTGCTTTTATAACGATTGAAAAAGGTTTTGCGGCTGATATTCAGCGCTTCTACTATTTCATCCGTGGAGCAATCGAAACCATGTAGGAGATAAAAGTTAAATAAATCTTCAATTTTTTTTGCGGGAATAGGCATCTGGAAAATATTTATTCAGAGAGAAAATCTTTGATTTTTTTATCGTCCAACCCTCTAATGTCAACAGACTCCACAGGCTTGCCATCTTTAACCAATACGTATGTGGGGAATACGCCATCCACCATATTGATGGCCTCTACCGGGGATATGATGGCATAGCGGAAATGCGTGGCGCCGGTCTCTTCTTTGAAATGTTGGATGGATTTTTCCGAACCCCAGATGAAGAAAACCACTTTGTTGGTATCCAATTGATTGTTTTCCACTATTGTATTCAGCTTTTTGCTGCCGAGCTTGCAGTACTTGCAGCCAGCTAAAAGATACCCGAACACATAATTGCCTTCATTGATGTTCAGCGACTGTGCAGTGGAATCCTGCATGAATTGCTCAAACCGTTTTTCATCCAGCACGTTGTTGGATTTCTTAAACAAATTGTAAGCAGCATCAGTAGGAAACAGGATGAAAGGTATTCCGATGGCGAGTATCGTGCAAACGATGCCTACAGCTGTTTTACCTTTGAACCGATAATCTTCTTCTTTGCGAACAAACAGCAACAAAACAATGGTTGCAAGGTTCTTGAGGATAGAATAGGCGGGGTTCAGTTCCACGATATCGCCCATGCAATGGCAGTTGGCATCGTGGCGGAACAGGGCCACATAGACCAAAAACAGCGTAAAACCGACCATCATCAGCATGGTGAGCCACCAGGCCTGTTTGTATAGGATTTTGGCAATGAGCAGGGAGCCCAGCAGCATTTCGCCGGCAATCACCAATCGGGCAATGATGCCGCACAGATTGAAGCTGAACAGGTTGAAGCTGTAAATGTAAATCTCGAAACTGTCCAGAGATAACAGTTTCAATATCGCCGTAGTGATGAAAAACGCTCCGATGAGGATTCGGATGATGAATTTCACGATAATGGCGGCGGAAAAACGGTGTTCTTTCATTTTTTTTACAACAGGTTTGAAAAACAGGGTGCAATAATACACAATTTATGCGTTCATGCAGATGCCTTTCGGGATGGCGGCGATGAGTTTCTTCGTGTACTCCGTTTGCGGGTGGTCGCAGATGGCATCCGCATCGCCCAGCTCCACGATGGCCCCGTTCTGCATCACCGCGATGCGGTCCGACATGAAACGTACCACCGACAGGTCGTGGGAAATGAAGATGTAGGTGAAATGATACTCTTGCTTCAGTTCGTTGAGCAGGTTGAGGACTTGTGCCTGTACGGACACATCGAGAGCCGACACCGATTCATCACAGATGATGAACTTGGGGTTCACCGCCAGGGCGCGTGCGATGGAGATGCGCTGGCGCTGGCCGCCGGAGAACTCGTGCGGATAGCGGTAGAAGTGTGTTTCGTTGAGGCTCACGCGCTCCAACAGTGCCAAGGCTTTCCGCTTGCGTTCGCTGTCGTTGCGCCCGATGCCGTGTACGCGCATAGGCTCCATCAGGGCGTCGCCGATGGTGAGCCGCTGGTTCAGGGACGAGTAGGGGTCCTGCAAGATGATTTGCAGATCCTTGCGCATCTCCCGCATGGCGCGGGTGGAAAGGCTGGTCAGGTCCGTGCCCCGATAGAATATCTGGCCGGAGGAGGGCTCGATGAGCCGTATCATGCTGCGCCCCAAGGTAGTCTTGCCGCAACCCGACTCGCCCACTAAGCCTAAAGTTTCGCCCTCATAAACCTCCAGATTGATGTCGCGCAGGGCGTGGAGATACTGCTGTTTCTCAAAGAGTTTGCGCTTGCGGAGCGGATATAGCTTGTTCAGGTTCCGGATGGCGATGAGCGGTTCTCCGGCGTACAGTTGCTGATGGAAGGCGGCGCGCTCCTCCGGCGCAACCGACATGGCCTCCACGTCCGTGTGCACGCCCCGCTCATGGTCGCGCATGAAGTCGTCCACGGTGGGCAGCTTGCGCAGGCGCACGGTCATGGAGGGCCGGCACGCCAGCAAGCCTTGGGTATAAGGATGTTGCGGTTTCAGAAAGATGTCGCGGATGCTGCCGTGCTCCACTACCTGGCCTTTGTACAGCACCAGCACCTTGTCGGCGATTTCGGCCACCACGCCCAGGTCGTGTGTGATGAATAGCACGCTCATGCCATGTTTCTGTTGCAGTTTTCTGATCAGCTCCAGAATTCCCTTCTGCACGGTCACGTCCAGCGCGGTGGTGGGCTCGTCGGCAATCAGCAGGTCGGGCTGGCAGCTCATGGCCATGGCAATCATCACGCGCTGCTTCTGCCCACCCGACAACTCGTGCGGATAGGAGTTGAAAATCTGTTCGGGTCGCGGCAGCATCACCTCCTTGAACAGCTCGATTACATGCTGTTTGGCCTCCTCTTTGGTCTGCTTCTTGTGCAGCAGTATCTGTTCCGTGATCTGCTCCCCGCACTTGATAACGGGATTCAGGGAGGTCATCGGCTCCTGGAAAATCATGGCGATACGGTTGCCGCGCAGGTGCTGCATGGTTGTCTCCGGGCAAGTGAGCAGGTTGACAGGGTGATCATCCTCTGTAAATCGGATTTCGCCTTGCGGGTATCGTGCGATTCGCTCATTCAGCAATCGCATCACCGATAAAGCCGTCACCGACTTGCCGGAGCCCGATTCGCCCACAATGCCCAGGGTCTCTCCTTTGCCAAGACTGAAACTCACCTGATGCAGAATGTGTTTCCATTTTCCATCCTGCTTGAGGTCCAAAGACAAATCCGAAATCTCCAGAAGAGTATTCATCAGACCGCAAAGCTAATCTCTAATCTTTAATCTCTAAACTCTAATCTCTAAACTATTTCACCGTACTTCCCTCTTTCACGGGCTTTTGCGGCTGCATGAGGCTGAGGCTGCCGTCGGCGTTTTCGGCCATGAGCACCATGCCGTGCGAATCCACGCCCTTGATGTTCTTCGGGGCGAGATTGATGAGCATCAGCACCTGCTTGCCGATGAGATCCTGCGGCTCGTAGAACTCGGCAATGCCGGACACGATCTCGCGCACGTCCACGCCAGTGTTTACCTTCAGCTTCAGGAGTTTCTTGGTCTTGGCCACTTTTTCAGCTTCCAAGACAGTAACTACGCGCAAGTCCATTTTCTGGAAATCGTCGAAAGAGACATCCTCTTTGGCGGGGGTGGCTTCGGCGGTGGCTATCTCGTTGGCTTTTTTTGTGTCTTCCAATTTCTGCACCTGACGGGCGATGGTCTCATCGTCAATCTTCTCGAACAGGTATTCGGCGGGGTTGAGCTGGCTGCCGGCGGGCAGCAGGTCGGCACGACCGCCATCCTGCCAATTCTTGTTGTCAATATTCAGAATATGCTGCAGTTTCTTGGCGGTGAAGGGCAGGAATGGCTCGCACAACACGGAGAGAGACGCGCAGATTTGCAGGGAGAGATGCAGAATCGTCTTCACAGCCTCCGGATCTTCTTTCTGTTTCTTCCACGGCTCGGTGTCGGTGAGATACTTGTTGCCGATGCGGGCCAGGTTCATGAACTCTTGCAAGGCCTCGCGGAAGCGATAGTGCTCGATAGATTCGCCGATAATCTTTGGAAATTCGGCCATTTTGGCCACAATCTCTTTCTCGTAGTCGGAATATTCGCCGTGCTCAGGCACGATACCGCCGTAGTATTTGTGCGTCAGCACCACAGTGCGGTTCACGAAATTGCCGAAAATGGCCAGTAGCTCGTTGTTGTTGCGTGCCTGAAAATCGGCCCAAGTGAAATCGGCATCCTTGGTTTCTGGCGCGATGGCGGTCAAGGTGTAGCGCAGCACATCCTGCTTGCCGGGGAAATCCTCCACATATTCGTGTGCCCATACGGCCCAGTTGCGGGAGGTGGAAATCTTGTCGCCCTCGAGGTTCAGGAACTCGTTGGCGGGCACGTTGTCGGGCAGGATATAGGAGCCGTCGGCTTTCAACATGCAGGGGAAGATGATGCAATGGAACACGATATTGTCCTTGCCGATGAAGTGCACCAGTTTGGAATCCTCGTTCTTCCACCATTTCTCCCACTCTGTGTTGTGAGCGGCGGCCCACTCCTTGGTGGCGGAGATGTAGCCGATGGGTGCGTCGAACCAGACGTAGAGCACTTTGCCGTCGGCATCAGCCAACGGAACCTTCACGCCCCAGTTGAGGTCGCGGGTGACGGCGCGGGGTTGCAGACCCTGGTCAATCCACGACTTGCACTGGCCATAGACGGTGGGACGCCAGTCGTCCTTGTGCCCTTTCAGAATCCACTTGCGCAGCCACGGATCGTATTGGTCCAGCGGCAGGTACCAATGTTTGGTCTCCTTGAGCACGGGGGTGTTGCCGCTGAGCGCCGAGCGGGGGTTGATGAGGTCGGTGGCGTTAAGCGACGTGCCACACACTTCGCACTGGTCGCCGTAGGCGTGCTCGTTCTTGCAGTGCGGGCACGTGCCGGTGATGTAGCGGTCGGCGAGAAACTGTTTGGCCTCCTCATCGTAATACTGCATGGAGGTCTTCTCAATGAGCTTGCCCTCGTCGTATAATTTTTTGAAATAGGCCGCAGCAGTCTCGTGGTGCGTGGGATTGGAGGTACGCGAATAGATGTCGAACGAGATGCCGAGGTCTTCGAAAGATTTCTTGATGATGTTATGATAGCGGTCCACGATGTCCTGCGGGGTCACGCCTTCCTTGCGGGCCTTGATGGTGATGGGCACGCCGTGCTCATCGGAGCCTCCGATGAAGAGCACCTCCTTGCCGTTGTTGCGCAGGTAGCGCGCGTAGATGTCGGCAGGAATGTAAACGCCGGCAAGGTGGCCGATATGGACCGGTCCGTTGGCGTAAGGAAGAGCAGAAGTGATCGTGTAACGGGCTATGTTTTTCATACTTCAATGTTTTATATCGAACAATGGTTAGATTTGAGGTGCAAAAATAGCAAAAATAATCGAAGGTCTGAATGGAAACGGTCAGAATCGAAAATCCTCTGGCAAAAGCCTAAAAAAGTGTATTTTTGCCGCTGGAAATACCAGACATTCTTCAGCAAATTATCACATACGATGCGATACTTTCTCCATTTGGCATACAACGGCGCTTCTTATTTCGGTTGGCAGGTCCAACCCGATCATCCGTCGGTGCAGGAGACTTTGGAGAAATGTCTCTCCCTTCTGCTGCATCAGAAGCGGATTCCCATCACAGGTTGCGGACGCACCGATACGGGTGTGCACGCGTCCTGCTACTACGCCCACTTTGATGTCGATCAGCACTATGACAGGAAGGCCTGCGAGCGAATCAAGGACCAACTCAACAATTTTCTGCCCAAGGACATTGTCATATACCGTTTGTTTGCGGTGAAGGAGACGGCCCACGCCCGCTTTGATGCCGAAAGCCGCACCTATCAATACTTTATATCTACGGTGAAAAATCCGTTCACCTATTCGCAACGCCTGTTTTTCCATCGTCAGCTGGATGTGGATTTGATGAATCAGGCAGCGGAGTTATTGAAAAAAAACGAGGACTTTACCAGTTTTTCCAAAGTGCATACCCAAGTGAATAATTTTATCTGCCATGTGTCCGAGGCTTTTTGGGAGAAAAAGGGAGATGATTTGGTGTTTACAATAACGGCCAACCGCTTTTTGCGCAACATGGTGCGGGCTATCGTGGGCACTCTGCTGGAAGTAGGGTTGGGAAGAATGTCTTTACAGGATTTCCAAAAGGTTTTGGATCGGAAAGACCGGTGCGAGGCCGGCACTTCTGTTCCAGCCCACGCACTATTTTTGACAGATGTTCGTTATAACGAACGCGAAATTTTAGAAAATGATGATGAAATTGAAAAATAACTGGATACTCACACTTTTAATCATTCCCCTTCTGGTGGGTGCGCTGACGTTCAGCGGATGCCACCGGGGGCAATATGACGAGAGTGTGAAATTGGTGTTTTCTACCGATACTCTGATGTTCGATACGCTTTTCACCACCGTATCCTCCATCACCCGCAGTTTCACGGTCTATAATCCCAGTCCGGATCCTGTCAAATTGGATGTGTATCTGGCTGGCGGCGACCAGTCCTATTACAGCATCAATGTGGACGGTGTGGCGGGCAAGGAGTTCCACGATGTGGAGATTCCTGCCAAGGACAGTATTTTCGTGTTCGTCAAGGTCACTATCAACCCTACTAATCAGAATAATCCTTATCTGGTCACCGATTCGGTGCTGTTTTACAACACACAACGCAAACAGTCGGTGCAGCTGGTAGCCTTCGGGCAGGATGCTCACTTCATTGTGCCCGACCATTTAGGCTCCGCCATGTCTTACAATATCGTGGCGCATGAGCATGAAGATGTGCACTGGACCAACGACAAGCCTTGGGTGATTTACGGTTGGGCAGTGGTTGACTCTTTGGGCAAGCTCACCATTGACCCGGGTACGAAAGTCTATATTCACCATGGCGGCGGAATCTGGGTATATCGCTATGGCAACATCCACGTGAATGGCACGTATGATGATCCTGTGCTGTTTGCCGGCGACCGCCGCGAGTCGTTCTATGCCACCGACTATGAGCAATGGAACCGGATTCTCATCAATGAAGGTACGCATGACAACATCATCAACAATGCCATTATCACCAATTCGGCCACGGGCGTGGAGGTGTCGTCGCTTATGGAATATCTGGGCAACAAGACAATTATCAACAACACGGTCATCCAAAACAACAAATACTACGGTTTGGTGGCGCAGGGTGCCGATGTGGAACTGAACAACTGCCAGATCAGCAACACCGGCAGCTATAGCGTTATACTGCAGGCAGGCGATTTCACACTGAACCACGTGACCATCGCCGACTATTTCTCCCAGTCGGCGCGCAAGGAACCGGCATTGGCCGTCAGCAATTACTATGACAAAAACGATACCCGTTATTTGGGCAACACCAATTTGGTGTGCAACAACTCTATTATCTATGGTAATCTTGCAGAAGATGAATTTGTTGCGGCAGCGTACGAAGGCGTGGATTTAAATTACCAGTTTAACCATTGCTTGATTAAGAAAGAGACTTTGGATAATCACTTCACGAATTGCATCCATCTGAAAGACCCGGAGTTTGTGGCCAATTACAGTCAGAACTATAACCTGAAGGAGACTTCGCCGGCCATTGATGCGGGAATGACGGGTTTGGGCATTTCGACGGATATCTTGGGGCGCCTGCGCAACGGCAATCCTGATATCGGAGCATACGAGTATTATCCTGCTGCTGAGGAGAAAAGGATGCGCCGGTAGTTTCAGAATCCTAACAGAATTTTCACACCAAGGGCGACAAGCACGAGTCCGCCGATGATTTCGGCAATGTTGGCCTTGACCAGCTTATGCAGATGCCGGGTCAAGTAATAGCCTATGAGCGAGACGATGAAGGAAACGATGCCGATGAGGAAGAGGGCCAATCCTATGCGTACGTCTTGCATCATGGAAAAACCAAAACCTACGGCTAATGCGTCAATGCTGGTGGCAACGGAAAGCAACAATACCGTGCCGATGCGGGTCATGTCGATTTTGGAATCATCATCATTGTTGCGGATTCCCTCTATAATCATCTTGCCGCCGATGAAAGCCAAGATGCCGAAGGCTATCCAGTTGGTGAAACGGCTCAGATAGCCGACCACAATCTCGCCGCCCAACCAACCCAAGAGGGGCATGAGGGCTTGGAAGAATCCGAAACTGAAGGCAAACGCCAGAATATTCTTTGTCTTCAGATTAGGTTGCAATGCTCCGGCAGAGCAACTTACGGCAAAGCAATCCATGGCTAAACTCAACGCTAATAGGAAAAGAGAGAAAAACCCCATGTTTATTAGTTTTTTTGAGGCGGCAAAAATAACAAAATCAATGGTTTTTTAATAAAATAAAACCACTTGTTATGCGTTTCATAGTGTTATGTATTTGGTAATAGATATTGGAAACACAGCGCAAAAGCTGGCCGTCTATGACGAGGCGGGCCGGCAGGTTGCACTTGTCCGGCAGCCTGAGTTGGATGTTTGCACATTAGAGGATATCTTCGGACAGTATAATCTTCGGGCAGCCTTGTTGTCCTCCGTGGGGAAAGTGAATCCTGACGTGGTGGCTTGGTTGGAGCGGAATACCCGGTTGGTGAATTTCTCCCCCGCGCTGCGCCTGCCCATCCGGCTGAACTACGACACCGTCGGCACGTTGGGCACCGACAGGGTTGCCTGTGCTGTCGGCGCAAATGCGCTCTTCCCCGCCTGCCCCGCCCTGGCAATCCAGGCAGGCACGTGCCTCGTGACTGACTTTGTGGACGAGCAGGGCACCTATCAGGGCGGCTCGATTGCCCCGGGCTTGTGCATGCGCTTCCAGGCACTGCACGACCATACGGCGCACCTGCCCCTGCTGGATCCTCAACATCCGGATTCCTACACGGGGAAATCTACCCAGGAATCCATCCTGTCGGGCGTGATTTATGGCATGGCTTGCGAAATTGACGGCATTATTGGCCATTATCAAGCCCTTTATCCAAACATTCACATTATTTTAACGGGCGGGGATGCTGACTTTCTGAAAGATTACATAAAAAATCGTATATTTGCCGCCCCTAATTTGGTTTTAGAGGGATTGTATAAAATTCTAAAGTGTAATGTCGAATAGGAATCTCAACAGGATTGTCTTTTTATGGGTGATTATCCTGGGAACGTTCGGTTCTCAGGCCCAGAATGAGATTAGCAACCCATACTCTGCATTCGGCATTGGCATAGTCAACAAGTACTCAAATGGCATTTTGGACGGAATGGGCAGCACCTCTTACGCCATACAGAATCCTTATTACATTAATTTCCGAAACCCAGCTTCCTATGCGGCTTTTGACTCTTTGTCGTTCGTGGCGGATGCTGCGGCTTCGATTTATGTATCTACACTCGCTTCCGGAGATATGGTGCAGAAAAACTCTTACGCCCGCCCAGGATATATCACTATCGGGCTTCCGGTTACCCGCCATTGGCGTACCAGCGTAGGGGTTGTCCCCTATAGTTCAGTGGGATATGACGTTGAAAACACAGGAACCTTCGAGAATGTGGGAGATGTCTCGTATGCTTATTCTGCCAAAGGAGGCCTCAACCAGCTGTATTGGGGCAACGCTTTTAAAATCTGCAAAGGCTTGTCCATCGGCTTGAACGCTTCCTACATGTTCGGCACAGTGTACTACGTCCGAAACACATCTTTCGACGGTTCCAACTTCTATAATTCCTACATCAACGCTTCCTATCATCTGGATGGCATCCATCTTACTGGCGGTTTGCAGTACATGTTCAATGTCAAGGAAAACCACAAGATAGGATTGGGCGTGGTGTATGGCAATACCGCTTACATTTGGGCGAAGGAGAAGTTGCTGATTAGCTATTATCAAGGCACATACAGTCTTGTAACTACTTACGACACCGTATATTACAACGACAATACGCGCGGTAATCTCTACATCCCGCAATCTGTGGGTGGTGGTGTGAGCTACACGTTTAAGGACAAGTTTACAGTGGCTGCCGATGTCACTTGGAACAACTGGGCCAAATACAAGTCATTCGGACAGAGCGATTCCTTGCAGAATGCCATCACGGCTTCCGTCGGAGCACAGTTCATCCCCGACCCGACATCCAACAAGTTTGTGAAGAGAATGAACTTCCGTGTGGGTGCACGCTATTCCACCGGGGATTTGTTTCTGCACTCTAAACCTATTGACGAATTCGGGGTCTCTTTGGGCATTGGCATTCCACTGAGTTCTTTCAATACACACTCCTCTGTCAATGTGGTCTTTGAATACGGAAAATTAGGGACGATTCTCAACAATCTTGTCAGACAAAACTATTTCAGATTTACCATCAACTTCACTTTGCAGGAAAAATGGTATCAACGAATGAAACTTGAATAATAATAAGATAATTAACTCTTTAAAACAATAAAGGAAATGAAAAAGTTATTCATCGCAACACTTTTACTGTTATCTGGTTCCTTCCTTTTTGCCCAGAACAGCAACTGTCCGTTCAAATACGGCGCAACCGAAGAAGACTCTCTGAAAAGCTTGGAGCAAATCACCAATTTCAACATGTTTTACAAAAGCAAGAACTATGTCGATGCATACGAAGCATGGCGTTATCTTGTGGCCAACAGCCCCTGCTGCTGGGACGGCATCTACACCAATGCCCAAAACCTGTTCGGTGCCTTGATCAAAGCTGAAAAAGATTCTTTGAGAAGAGAACACCTGATTGATACTCTCATCTATTCGTATGAGGTCCGCAATCTCTATTTTCCTGAGAAGTTCAGCAAGGGTTATTGCTTGGGTTTCAAAGCGTATAACACTATGCAGTATCGTGTGAAATCCATGGACTTTGATCAGATCAAGGAACTGGAAAATTTGTTCATCCAATCTGTTGAATTAGAGAAAGAGAAAACACAACCTGCTATTTGGGATAAGTATTTCCAACTCTCTGAAGGTATTACCAAGGCCAGCAAGGACACCAGCGTCGTGATTGAGGCCTACGGTCGTGCCACCGACTATCTGGATATCTCCATCAACAACTCCCAGGTTCAATATGAAAAACAAGTGGCTGTGATGGACAGCTTGTATGAAGTGTACAAGCAAGGCACGATTGACACCAACTATTTCGTTGAGCTTTGCAAAAAACCCGCCGCGGATACTGCCCGTCAGATGAAGTTGATTATCAACTACCGTAAAACTCTCGCCAAAATTGAAAAAGCTGTGGCTCCGTACGCATCTTGCGAAGTGTTGGAAGAACTCTATTCCGAGAAGTTGGCCAACAACAAGGAGGATTTGTCCGCTATCAACAAGATGGTCATGACTATGGCAAAGGGCGGCTGTGTCAAAAGTCCTATTTTCAAAGACGCTTTGGAAATCCTGCATAAAGCCAACCCGAACCGTAACTCCGCATACTGGATGGGTAACCTCTCTTTGAATAGCTTTGGTTCCACAAAGGACAATGCAGAAATTGATCGCGCTATCAACTACTTCAACGAAGCTGTTACCTTGAGTGAAACCAACGAGCAGAAAGCCGATGCCAATTTCATGTTGGCCAACGCTTACTACATCAAAGGTTCATACTCTGAGGCTCGTTCTGCCGCTTACGCTGCCCTGAAATTCCAGCCGAACATGGGTAAAGCTTATATCCTGATTGGCGACCTCTATGCCAACTCTGTGGGCAGATGCTCTGGCGATGACATTCCATTGGCATGTGCCTGGGCTGCCGCCGACAAATATGCAAAAGCTGTTGCAGTGGATCCGAACTGCAAGGAAAATGCAGACAAACAACGCGCCAAACTCAGATTCCCCTCCAAAGAGGATTTGTTCAAACGCGGTTTGAGCTCCGGCTCTACCTACCATGTGGGCTGCTGGATTCAGGAAAACACTACAGTAAGATAAAATCCATCATCTTACATGTCTGTTACCAAGACATATATCGCAAAAAACATCATAATGGCCTTGTGCCTTATGATGTTTTTTGTTTCCTGTCATAAAAAAGACAAAGAGACGGGATTGTTGGAGTACAAGGGAAAATATCCTGACGAGTACGCGGAAAACATCCAACTTGTCGTTAGCGATTCCGGTGTGGTCAGTTTTATCGTCAAAGCGCCTATATTCAACACCTACCGCACAGACTCCCTATACACAGATTACCCGGAAGGCATCACCGCCATATCCTATAACGAATACGGCCAGAAACAAGCTATGCTTACCGCCGACTATGCCTGCAATGTCAACAACACCAAGTACAGGGCATCCAAGAATGTGGTGATTATTGATCTCATCAAGCGGGATACGTTGGAGACGGAAGAGATTATCTGGGACCAGCGCCGTAAAACCATCTATTCCAATGTGCTGGTCAAGCAGAAGAAGGCGGATGGCTCAGTCAATTATGGAGATGGTTTTGAGGCGGACGAGCGATTCACCCGATATACCATCATCCATCCGCACGGGGAGATGGCAGGATTGGATTTCTAACAGAAATATTTTACTTCACCTGTTTTTTTCAGGGCTGTTACGATGCGTTCTGCCTCGCGCCGGCGCACAGAGAAGCGTATCGTACAGTTCAGGTCGCTCTGTTGGCTGATGATGGTGACGAAGGGGTCTTTCATCAGCTGCATCACATTGTTCATTTGCATATACTCGAAGGTTACCTCGTAGGTTTCGTCAATGGTCTTTTCGATGATGTTGGCGGCATCCAAGGCTTCCTTGGCGGCTATTTTGTATGCGTTTTGCAATCCGCTGACCCCTAATTTGATGCCTCCGAAATAGCGAACCACAATGACCAATGTGTTGGTGAGGTCTTTGGACATCAGTTGCCCGTGGATAGGGCGGCCTGCCGTGCCCGAAGGTTCGCCATTGTCGTTCATCCGGTATGCGTCTTTGTTGGGACCCAGAATGTAGGCATAGCAATGATGGCGGGCATCGTTGTGCTTCTTCTGGATTTCGGTCAGCCGTTCTTTCACCTGCGCTTCCGTCTGCACAGGGAAGGCGTACGCCAGAAACTTGCTGCGTTTTTCGCTGTAACTGCCTGTGGCGGGTGCGGAGATTGTTTTATAGGTGTCTTCGAACATAGAGGATATGATTGTCGTCAATGTGTTGTACTTGCTCCGGTGCGCAGGGTAGTGCGGGGGCTGGCGTGCCCTTGTCCCAACGCTGTGCCCCGACCAGTATGCGCGCCTCGTCCCACAACCCGGCGGTGATGAACTTGTCCAAAGTTTTCCGTCCGCCTTCCACAATCACCGATTGGATGCGCTGCTCGTGGAGCGTGTGCATGGCAGCTGGCAAGTCGCTTGGCAGTGGATTGTAATACATCTCGTCAAGCTGGCTGTGTTCGCGGCACATCACATACCGTTTTGGATTTTTGCCCGGATAGAGTCTGTTGGTGAGTTGCGGCTTGTCGTTTATCATGGTATTATAACCCACCAATATGGCGTCTTCTTCGCTTCTCCATTTGTGAACGATAACTTTAAGAGACGGGTTGGTGATCCAATAATCATGCGTGTCGGATGGGTTGGATCGGTCTATGTCCATGAATCCGTCGGCGGTCTGTGCCCATTTGAGAATGATGTAGGGGCGTTGGTGTTGGTGGTAGGTGAAAAAGCGGCGGTTCAACTCCCGGCATTCGGATTCGCACACGTGCTGTATTACTTCAATGCCAGCCTCTTGCAGCATTCGAATACCGTTGCCGTTCACTTTGTCGTGCGGGTCGGAGATGCCGACAACCACTTTCGGGACACCGTAGCGGATGATGGCTTCGGCGCAGGGCGGTGTCTTGCCATAGTGAGAACAAGGCTCCAGCGAGACATACAGCGTGGATTCCTTCAATAAGGATTTGTCCTCTACAGAGTTGAACGCATTGACCTCCGCATGCGGCTGGCCGTATTGGTGGTGATAGCCTTCCCCGATAATCTGCCCATTATGCACAATCACCGCACCCACCATGGGGTTGGGCTGCACTTTGCCTAATCCCAAGCTTGCCAGTTGCAGGCACCGGCGCATGTACATTTCATCGTGGGTCATACGAGACTATTGGTTTTTTAAAAAATAGGACAGAGGTTGATTGGCACGGTCGAAGTGGAAGTATTGGCATTGCAAGAGGTTCTCTGTTTTGCCATTCAGGATGCCATAGAAATTATCCCGATTGTACGGTAAGTCATCCTCATGCGTACCACCTTCCAGAATATCATCCAGATACAGGGCATCGGGATCCAATTTCCGGTACATGTCCAAACGCGTTTCCTCACCGTTTACATCTACCAAAATAATGGTTTTGAACTTGTTGAACTGTAAAATGGAGTCTTTCTTGGCTTCATCCATATTGGTGATGAAAAGCTCGTAGTTCAGGTTCCGGAACACGGACAGCATATCCAAAAGTCTGACTGTGTCGTAATGGAGAATGGGTTGATGCTGGCCATCAAACAGGTTGAAGAAGCGTGCGCCCGATTTTTCCACGATAAAGGATTCTTCTGGATGATCAAAATCCTGCACTTTCAGGGTTTTGATGCGGGTGATTTTGGTGCTGAAGAGGTCGCAGTTGTACCAGTCAACGGGCTTAAAGGAGTAATACGGAGTGAGAAAACCTCTGAAGCCGGGGATATAAACGATGCAAGGCTCGTCGTAGCCTTCTAAAATGGCAAAATTGGCCAGATTGTCCATGGTTGCGGGGCCCATGTAGTAGGTTTTCACTCTTCGTTCCTTTTCAAAAAACTTGATGCCGAACAGGGTGAACTTCGGTGTCTTTTGGTAAATTTCCACTTTGATGGCGTTCACGGACATCATTTTGTTGATGTTGGACTGGGCGGTTTTGGCCACGGTTTGTTGCAGCGTCACATTGCGCATGACGCTCAGAAGGTCGTTGATTTTGTACGTCTGGGCCAAGATAGAGTCCTCCACGTACCAGGCACCGTCGCGGCGGTTGAGCAGGACATGTTCGCCGTTCATGTCGGCGATGAATATCTTGGTCACCGTTGAGGTGTCTTTGACGGCAAAGACGTCGGATTTGGGAATGCTGTTGCCAGTGTGTAACACGCCGGTCTTGAACAGGATAATAATCAGACATGCCAGCAATAGCAGTCCGGATAAAAGGATATAAATGCGTTTCTTATTCATCTCGTAAATTTTAAGGGTTGCAAAAATACGAAAAAAAGAGCATACGCTATTTTAGAATCTGGGATGGAATTGTGCTATGTTGCTGCGGATGTAATCTTGGTCAAGATGCGTGTAAATCTCAGTAGTGGTGATACTTTCATGACCTAACATTTGTTGTACGGCGCGAAGGTCGGCGCCGCCCTCCACCAAGTGTGTGGCGAAAGAGTGTCTAAAAGTGTGCGGACTGATAGATTTTTGGATGCCAGCTTCGGCGGCCCATTTTTTCACTAGCATAAACACCATTTCGCGGCTCAGATGGCGGCCTCGTCGGTTCAGGAAAAGGTAGTCCTCCTCCCCTTTTTTCACTTTCACCTTCTTGCGGGAGCCTTCCACATACAGCGTGATCATTTTGCGGGCCATGCTGCCGATGGGCACGTACCGCTCTTTGCTGCCCTTGCCTAACACTTTGATGAAGCCTTCGTCGAAAAAAAGATGGGACAGTTTCAGGGATACGGCCTCGCTCACGCGCAAGCCGCAGCCGTACATCACCTCCACCAGGGCGCGGTTGCGATGTCCTTCGGGCGTGCTGAGGTCAATGACAGCGATGATGGCCTCAATCTCGGGCACCGACAGCACATCGGGAAGATGCATGCCTATTTTCGGGGCGTTCAGCAGGGCGGTGGGGTCGTCCTGTAGGGTGCCATCGTAAACCAGAAACTGGTAAAAAGCCTTGATGCCGGACACGATGCGCGCCTGCGAACGTGTGGCAATGCCCTTTTCAACCAAACTGCGCAGAAACAGTTGGATGTCTTCCAGTTTGGCGGTTTCCAAAGCCTTATGCTCCAAATAATCCTCCAAAAGCGTCACATCGTGCAGGTAAGCCTCCACCGTCTTGGGAGAGAGGCTCTTCTCAAGCAGAAGATATTGTTTGAATTGGGCGATGAGGGGAGACATGAAAGGGGATAAAAAGGGTTCAAGGGTACAAGGGTACAAGAGTACAAGAGGTGAAGGGGGTAAATGGGGTGAAAGGGGTATTTAAATTCTCTACTCTCTCAACTCTAAACTCTAAACTGTTTCAGCGTATATCTTTTTCAATTTCAACCCGCAGCATGTTCAGGGCGGCGCGGGCGGCGCGTTCGATGATCTGTTTGCGGCCGGTGCGGCTGCCGAAATGGAACTCGCGGGTGGTGAGGCGCACGGGGGTGGCTACGGCAATCCAGACAGTGCCCACGGGCTTCTCTTTGGTGCCGCCGTCAGGGCCGGCGATGCCCGAAGTGGCAATGGTGTAGTCCACATCAAAGAGCCCCATGGCATTCAGGGCCATGTCGCTGACCACTTGTTCGCTCACGGCACCGCGGCGTTTGAGGTTGTCCTCTCGTACGTTCAGCAAGTCGCGCTTGATGTCGTTACTGTAGGACACGAGTGAGCCTTGGAAGTAGCGTGAACTTCCGGGCACCGAAGTGATTAGGTGCGCGACGTAACCTCCGGTGCAACTCTCGGCTGTGGCCAAGGTCTTGCCGGATTTGGTCAGCAATCGGCCTACGACTTCTTCAATTTCAATATCCTCATCGGTAAAGGCGTACTCGGCGGTGAGTTGCTTGAGCGTGCTGAAATGTTCGTCCAGCGTAGATTGCAATGCGGGTGCGTTGTCTCCGCGTGCGGTGAGGCGCAGGCGGATGATGCCCGGCTTGGGCAGGTAGGCGAGCTTCAGCTCCGGAGGCAATTGTTGCTCGTAGTTTTCCAGCAGGTCGGAGAGCCCGCTCTCGGAGATGTTGGTGCACTGTAGCACGCGATGCAGGATGGCGTGCTGGTCTCTTTTGTGTGCTTGCAGGCGCGGCATGACCTCGTCTCTGATCAGCTTTTCCATCTCGAAGGGCACGCCAGGTAGCGCAATGAGCACCTTGCCGTCCTGTTCTATCCAGAGTCCAGGGGCCGTGCCCAATGGGTTGGAGAGCACCGTGCAGCCTTGCGGGACCATGGCCTGTTGGCGGTTGGTCTCTGTCAAAGCCATACCTCGGGAAGCGAAGATTTCGATGACATGTTGCAACGTGGGCTCGTCCATGACCAGCTCGCGTTGGAATATGTCGGAAATAATCTTCTTGGTGATGTCGTCCCTGGTGGGACCAAGTCCGCCGGTTATGATGACCACATCCGTTTTGGCGAGTGCTGAGGTTACGGTTTCCCGGATGTTTTGGCCATCGTCCCCGATGGTGATGACATCCGTAAGTTCAAATCCTGCGGCAGCCACCTGCTGTCCGATGAATGCGGCGTTGGTATTGATGACTTGCCCGATGAGCAGTTCGTCTCCTATGTTAATCAGTATCATTTTGTGGGTTCCTTTCCATTTCCATCAAATCCATCGTTTCCAGCCTGTATTGCATATTCTGGACGTATGGGTTTTCAGGATATGTTTTTTTCAAGTTATGGGTGATTTGGCGTAATAGTTCCTTGTCTTCTTGTTTGTTGAAAAAATGTCTGCGGTTGTAACTTTGGAAGAAGGCCACGAAAGAGGCCATCTTGTCGGGGTGTTGCCGGATGAATTGTTTCAGATATTGTTTGTGGTGATTTACCAATTGGAGATATTGTTGTTCGACGGCTTCTCTCAGGGAGTCATTATAAATGTCATTGCTGTAGAGATGATAGAGGGAATCGGCAGGTTGAATGAAGGAGTGCAATGCACTGTCGAGTTGGCCCATGAGCACGGCCTCCTCGCCGCCTGAAACGCGGTAGTCCTCAATGATGTTTTCCGCATTGGCGTGGATGAGGATATGGTCGCCGCCTTTGGCCATGGTGGTGAGGGTGTTGAAAGAGGAGAGGCTGATTTGATACATCATGGGGGAAGCGGCGCGCTCGCGGGCATTTTTGTCGTTGGCTTTCAGTTCAAAGCGAAAGTGTCCGTTTTTCATCCTCATGGAGTCCAGCGGTTCCAGTCCTTCGTTGGTGATCAGGGCCAGCGTGATTTTGTCGTTGGATGCACCGGTGATGTCCCCTTCAATCACGATGAGTGATTTTTTATGTTGGCAGGAGAGGAGCAGGCAGAGGGGCAGGAGGATGAAAAGGATTTTTTTCATGATTTAGCGACTATGGTAGGTGAGCAGTGAATCGGAAGGCGCTGGGGTGATGGGGTATTCGCAGCCGCAGTTTCTGTCCTTGCGGTGGGGTCTTGCCCCGATAATCTTCCGGGAGCAGGAGGAGCACAGCAGGAGCAGCGCGGCGAAAATCCAAAAATATTTTTTCATTGTTAATGATTTTGGACGGCAAAAGTACAAAAAAAGATGAACGAAAGGACGCGCCGCGACAGATCCGAGCGCAATGCAGTTGATTAGTCGTTGGTCTTTGGTCTTTAGTCTCCAGTCTCCGGTCTCCGGTCTCCGGTCTTTAATTCCCCATGCACCCCTTTCACCCCATTTCCCCTTCCACGGCCTCGTAGCCGCCGGTCTTATTGGAGCCCACGTGCCGGATGAGGCCCTGCTGCTTGAGCTTGGCGATGTGGCGGTTGATTGAACTTTGAGAGAGTTTGGATTTGGATGCGAGTTGCACAGCGGAGATGCCGGGATTTTCAATGACAAGCTGGAATATCACTTTATCTTTCTGGATACCTTTCTGATGTGGTTCACCACCCGTTTTCTTGCCTCCATTTCCTACATCTGCCGTTTTCTCGCCGTTTTGTTTCACTGCTGTAGGGTCGGAAAAAATACATTGATAGGCCGTAGTGACTTCAAAAGGTTTTTCATCCCCTGAAATCCACAGCATCCCGTTTTTGTAAGAGATTATTGCTTTTTTCAGGACAATGGTTTTCCTGTTGATTTGCATGAACGATTCCGTCCCGAGCAAGGAGAGAGTCTTCGTCAAAGACCCGTATCTGATAAACGCCTGACGGTCTTTGCTGTATATCTTGGTGTAATTTTCCTCTTGCTCGCAGTAGAGGATAGAATTTGTTTTAAGCAGGACCGTGTTACCTCCGACATCCTCAACTGCGATGTTTCCCGTTTTTTCTGCCAGCATTCTGTCATAGCGGTTCTCTTTGTGGCGGAGCCTGATGATGTCGCACAATAGAAAAGTGACAGCGAAGATCCCTGTGTTGCGCAGGAACACAAAAACAGTGCTTCCCCAGAAATAGGCTTGTGCATCCCGCTCAGACCAAGATTGTCTCAACACCTCAATAACATCAGGATATATCCATACGAACTCTACCACGAGAGATATGATGATGCAAAGCAGTGAGAACAGGGTATATCGGATGATTTTGTTGCTTCGGTAGAATTTGGGATAGAGAACATGAACATTGATGTAAGCCATGAGTATCAGGAGGCTTCCGATGAAGTATTCCTTATACAGTATTCCTGGTGCGGTGGGACGTATTATGGAATTGTTTACGAACAAGAAAAGGAACAGAATGCAGAAGACCAGTTGCGCGATGGTTCCCCAAAGAGCTTGAAAACGGACTTTCATAGGATATGATTTTTTCTGCAAAAATAGCACATTTATCCTATCATGAAACCAAGTTCGTCATAAAGACAGGATAATGATAGGGCTGGCAGGATAAAAAATCATGTCCATCCAGATACATACAAAAAACTGAGGATAAAGCCGTTGCATCTTTCAGAGGAAACCATTGTCATAGGTTTTATCCGTTCACGGATTGGAGTTCGTCATAATTGACAGGATAACGGGCGGATAGGAGGATAAAATCCGTGAATTATCCGCTACTTTTGCGAAAAAATTCTATCTTATGAGACACCATTCAAAAATCATCACCATGCTTCTTGGCGTGCTCTCAGTCACGTTCATCTGCTGTCAAAGGGATTCGGCCATGGGGCCGGAAAAGGACAACAAAATTGAATCTTGGACAGGCGGGGCTAAAACATCAAACACTTACAACCTTTTTGTTCGGACTGGGCATGACGGGGCAAAATGTTCCGGATGTGTTGTGCGAAACGGCACACCAATACATGTGGATTGTCAAGGATACGGCTCCCAATGCGGCAGTCTCTTCAGCGCACACATTGACACGGTGGCTGGGGTCATCCGCGCCGTCACCACGGACACGTTCGGGCTCACGAGCCTTGACTTTTTCAACATGCCTGACCGTTCGCTGAGCACGGGTGAGAGCGGCAACAATGCGTACCTCAACATCCCTGCGCAGCTGGTGGAGCGCGACACCGCCACCCTCCAGTTCACCTTCACCGGGCTGTTCTATACCAACAAGCCGGAGTATAACAACTTTTAGGCATTCATTGGTGTTGACCGTTAGCTTATTAAGCCAACACTTGCCCACCAACAGCCTTATGAACAATTTAAAACCTTTTATATTCACAAAAAAAACACTTACGCTTATGAAAAAGAGAATTTTATTTATTTTGACTTTGTCCTTTTTGAGTTCTTTTGCGATGGCTCAGATGTATGTAGCAGGGAACGGAAACATTGGAATTGGAACGACAAATCCGACTTGTAAGTTCCAGATCAACAGTTCCAACAACAATTTTACTTTTAAACCCAGTAATTCTGGCAGCCTTGAGATTGGTGGTTACGATGGCTCCACCAACTCAACCATAACTTTCTGGCACTCTACTACAGGGTTTAACAAATTAATGGCTAAAAGTTTTACAAGGTCTTCTGACAGCACTTTGAAAACCAATGTTCAACTATTAGTAAATCCGATAGACGTAATAAAACGCATCAACGGATATTCATATTTTTACAGGGAGAATCCATCTCAAAGAGGCAATAAGGAATACGGTGTCATAGCCCAAGAAGTGGAAAGGGTTTTACCTGAATTGGTGGATACGATTAAGGGAATTAAAGTTGTTGATTATGATGGATTGATACCATTTCTATTAGAAGCCGTCAAAGAACAACAGAAACAAATAGAGTCCTTGACTCAAGAAATAATGCTACTTAAACAATTAGGTTTGCAACAAAATGATGAGCCAAAAGGTGCTTCAAATCAAAATCTTTCATTGGAAGAACAAAAATCCGATAAACTTCAAGTATACCAAAATGCCCCAAATCCCTTTAATACAACTACCAATATCAAATGTTATATCCCAGAAAATATATCAAATGCAAAACTATGTTTTTATGATATGGGAGGTTCTCTGATGAAATGCTATTCAATACAAGATAGAGGATTAGTGGATTTGCAAATTCAATCGGGCTCATTATCAGCAGGTATATATGTCTATGTCTTGACAGGCGATGGACAGACCAGCGATACGAAACAAATGGTTCTTACAAAATAATCAATATTATGAAACGAAAAATAATCCTCACAACGGTATTGCTATCTCTAACACAATTCTTGTTAGCGCAAAAAATGCCGTGGTTAGACAAGAGGCCATGGATTGTATTATTTGAAGACTCATGTTCTGTGTTTGACAACAATAAATGGTATAAAGTCAACAATCGTACGCATGGTGATCCAGCAGGAAACGACGAAGAACCACAAATTTACACATCCGATAACGTATATAACTCCAATGGTAAAATAGTTCTGCGTACCCAGCGATTAAATACTCCACTGCCACATCCTAATAGTGAAAATTGTATGTATGAAGACGAACATTATTATACTTCAGGAGAAATAATATCTCAAGATCAATATCAATACGGCTATTTTGAAATTTATGCGCAATTACCCGTGAGTGATGGCTACTGGCCTGCTTTTTGGTTCCATAATTCGGGCAATGATTGGTATAATGAGATTGATGTTTTTGAAGGTGATGGAGCAAGGTTAGATTCATTGACTTGCGGGAGTTGGTACTATTTTGGTCCTTGGCCCTTCGATACTTTGTATGAATCCCCTCATATTTACAATTGTAATTTTGCCAATGGATATCATTGGTATGGTGTGAAGTGGAATAGTTGTAAGATAACATGGTATTTTGATAGACAGAAAGTAAAAGAAGACATCAACAACTATGATGGTGTCGGTATTCAACATCCGATGCGTATGATTATGAATACGGCTTTATTCCCGCCTACTTGGGAAAACACTCCCGTTACAGAAACAACGATCTTCCCTAATTACATGTATATTGACCAAATCAATGGGTATATGCTCAACTGCCAGGATAAAAATCTTGTTGTCAACGAGATATATGATTTTAACACATACAATTATGCTATTAAAAAAAGTATATCTTTGTCGGGTTTAACTTCCTTGCCAAACAATGGTAATGTATCGCTTTATGCGACTGATTTTATTTCGTTAGGAGGAGGTTTTCATGTGCCTCTGGGCACTACTTTTTCTGCAGGAATCAGTAAAGAATGTAATTGTCAATAATCCAATTAAATCCAATCATTATGAAAAAGACGCTTTTCACAGTTTTAGCATTGTCCCTGATTCTGTTGAGTGCTTGTGTGGATCCTGTATCTGAACCAGAACCGGATTACAGAGATCAATGGACTGGATATTATAGGTGTAATGTTAGCGGCAATCATAGTATCGGCACGGGGGGAAGTACCGAATTCAGCTATACAGATACGATGATGGTAAGCCTGACGGCAGATTCCAGTTTAATGGTTTCGTCCCTCACACGCAATAGAGCCTGGACATTCAAGGTGGATGAGTCTGGAAAAGTCCTTTCAGGAAGGATAAAATTCGGACCCTGGTGCAGTGGCGCATTTTCAAAGGGTAAATTTTACTTTTCATATATGGATGGTG
>Ga0265298_10000197_pt1 | contig 92452 bp, 72 predicted proteins | sample AusTroGonzalo_MG_3_FD_193486 | JGI IMG/M metagenome (GOLD analysis project Ga0265298, IMG submission 193486) | Bovine rumen microbial communities from tropical cattle in Woodstock, Queensland, Australia - Gonzalo_01 | ecosystem: Host-associated > Mammals > Digestive system > Stomach > Rumen ...
TTTTAGCCTAAAAAGTTTACAATTAGTATTAACATAAAGGTTAATACTACGTCCATTAGTTCTATCGCTTGCTCTCTGCTGTTGGAAAACTTTCTGTGGGGTGAAGGAAAGTATGCCTCGAGGGGTCGCGATATCTGCCAAGGGTCATCAGAATGCCTTCAATACCCCTATGGGAATACCTCCCTTCTATCGTGCCAGATACTGCGCCGGATCTTGGGGACGTCTCCCTTCAAACATGGCAGGCAGTATTTTTCAGATCGTCAATGCGAAGTTACAACATAAGTAAGACAACAAATGCCCTCGCTAATCAGCGGGGGCATTGCTTATCTTCAATACTTTCAAAAAACAGAAGTATTTACCTTGTCAACTATTTCGTTAAAATATGATTGGAATTATGTTGTGAAGCGAGGTTAGTCATCGTCATCCGTATCTTTAAAACCTTTGATGAGACCCAACACATACTGTACCACTTGGCGTACCACGATAATGCTCTGCTTCATTGGCTCAACGGCGTGGTCTATGATATTAATGCCGTAGGCAAGGGCCTCTTTGTCGAGCAAGTCCACGTATGTCACATAGTCCTCTTCGTCTGAAAATTTAAAAGCAGGCATCGTCCACCAGTCAACGCCGTATTGGGCGGTCATCAGTTTCATTGGGATGGTCTGATTGACACCCTTGCAAGTGATCTCAAGTTTCATCAACTCGTTCAGCTGCTGTGTGTACTTTTCTATGGTATTCTGGTCGGCATGGTTGCGACGGGCTGATGCGTTGGCACTCTGCACCTCAATTACCTTCGCCATATCAGTGACACTGAACGTGGTAGTAAGGTCATCAAGCAGTGTGAGCTTGGCCTCGTCGATGCTACGGCCATCCCAGATGGTAGCCAACACGTCAACAATGCTGGCATCTGATGTGAACTTCGTAAGATCAAGATTGTGAAGTCCGTTACCCTCGCCAGATTCCTTAATCGACAGTTCAATCATCTTACGACCGTTCTGATCCCAACTGAAAGCAGCCTCGCCCTTATTGTTTTCCATGTCACACAGGATAGAGAAATCGAGCGTGGTCTTATCAATTTTCTGTCCTGGCATATTATAGCCGATATCGGATTTGACGGTTCCGTTAAACTGCCAGCTATCACCTTTCTTGATATATTCTGTACCATCAGAGACAAATACCTTAGTCTTGAATGAACCTGAGTACATGTCAACCCATGTACCTGTAAAGTTGTTAGAGATGGCAAATTTGAACTCAGAAGGTATAATGACAACAAGGGCAAGACCTTCCATCTGCTTGGTGGAAACGATTGTTTTGTAAAGCTGGTCGCCACTTGGAATCAAGGACACTTTTCCACCCGCTGGAACAACCTTTTGTGTTTGGGGGTCAATGGCATTGATGATAACCTCAAAGTTGTCAGCCTCCTCTACGTCGAAGCCTGCTTCTTGAGTCTTCATCACAAAACGATGATTGAACTCTGATAGGTCAACCGTTGCGTACATACTAAAGCCCTTTTGTTCCAGTTCACTACCCTCCTCCACAGGCTTGATGGTCTTCAGGGCTTCCAGGAAGAATGTGCTCAAGATGTTTTTCTCAAAATAAGGGTTGTTCAGCACGTAAGTGTTGAAAAGCAAATTCGTCTGGTTGGCTGCAATCCACGAGTTGAGATTCAGGTTCTCGGCCAGATCCTTCATCGTAGCACTTGTGTGTTGGATAAACTCCGTACGTTCGACATTCGTCTGCTCAGGCTCAAGAACGGGAACGGGGTCATCATTTTTGTCTTTAGAACACGATGTCATTACGCTTACGCCACTTATGATGAGGATGGTGGCGAGCATCCATTTTACATTTTTTATCATATTTATAAGAATTTTCGGTAAAGATAGGATTTATATTTTACAATTCCTTATTATTTATCACTTTTTATTGCCAATTACGCATTTTTGCGAGCATGGGATTGTTTGTTAGATAAGGCAGAATACAAAAAAAAGGCTGCCCAAACGAGCAGCCTTTATAAATTGTAAAACTAAGCATCAATTGCCTTGTGGACGTCCCTGACCAGGAGCACCAGCTGGACGCTGACCTGGCTTTGGCATCAAAGCTGGGAATACCTTCTCGTAGGTAGCATACTGCTCTTCTGAGAGAATCTTCTTCAGCTTCTTCTCGTAGGCCTCTTGCTGAATCTGCTGCTTCTTGGCCAGCTGCTCGGGGGTAGTCTGTGAAGGAGTGAAGCGCACGCCGTTGGCATTGCCCATGCCGCCGCCCATGCCGCCGCCTCCGCCGCCGAAGTCACCTCCGCCGCCACCGCCCATGGGAGCACCACCGCCACCACCAGGACGACCGCCGCCCATGCCGCCGCCACCGCCCATGGCCATGCCTTCGTAGAGCGATGAGTATTTCTTGTTCAATTTAGCCACTTCTTTCATCTGAGCTTCATCGAGCTTCAGCTCTTCCTGCATCTTGGTATTCACCTGATCTACAGTCAGACGTTGTGGACGTTGTCCTTGAGGACCTCCCTGAGGGGCACCCTGGCCGCCAGGATTCTGCGCCATGCCTAATGCAACGCATAACATGGCAGCAATGGATAGTAATGTCTTTTTCATGATGTATTGAGTTTTAATACTTTTTTATTAGACTACAAATAAAGTAAAAAGTTTAATTACTTGTAAAAAAAATCGACAAAAAATGGTTTTTATCGACTAAAAACTATTGAGCCAGTCGGACAGGTTCTGCAACATATCGGCATTGTACTTCCAACCTTGGGAGTTGCCAAAGCCATGACCGCCTGTGGGATATACATGCATATTGGCTGGCACACCATGATCTTTCAAGGCTGCAAAATACCAGGCTGAGTTGATGGATGGCACTACATCGTCGTCATCTGCCAAGACGATAAAGGCGCGAGGGGTCTTCTCTGTCACTTGCTTCTCGTTGCTGTAGAGGGCTTCCATCTCAGGTGACGCATCCTTGCCTATGAGGTTGTCGTGTGTTCCCATGTGGGTATAGCGCTTATCCATCGTAATCACCGGATAGAACAGTATCTGGAAGGCGGGACGTACATCATCGGCAGCATGGGTAGCTACGGTAGATGCCAGGTGTCCTCCTGCTGACGAGCCCATCACACCAATCTGGTCTGGGTCGATGTTCCACTCTTTGGCATGTTCTTTTACGATACGAATGGCCTGATATACATCGCTGGCTGGCACCTCGTGGTTTCCATGTGGCAAGCGGTAGGTCACCATGATAGTTGCCACATTCTCTCGTGCAAAGAAGAAATTCCACATAATGCCTTCGTGCATGGTAGCCAACATGGCATAACCGCCACCAGGACAAACAACTACGGCCTTAGAGGGCTTATCGCTCTTGCGAGGCAGCACCACCTTCAGGGCTGGCTTCACATCTACTGTGCCTTGTCCCATGATGATGGGCTGGTCGTAGGTCACACCATTGCTATTGGGAGCACCATTGGGCCACAGTTCCACATCGATAACATTACCTGTTACATAAGCTCTGTTCAAATAGGCATCCCAGCTGTCGGCTGTCATCTGAGCCTGTGCAAAAACTGCGAGGGATAATGCAGCACAAAGAATAAATATTTTTTTCATGTGTAACGATTTATTGGTTTTTCATGGTTCAAATATAGGCATTATTATCAATAATTGTTACCTTTGTGGCATAAATATTTGATGAAAAATGATAGATTACAGTCTTTTTCCATCTCCTTGCTATATCATGGAGGAAGATTTGCTCCGACGGAACCTGCGACTGATTCAGCATGTTGCCGATGAAGCTGGTGTAGAGATTATTCTGGCATTCAAAGCCTTTGCCTTGTGGAAGTCGTTCCCCATCTTCCGCGAGTACATCCATCACACCACCGCCAGTTCGCTGTATGAGGCTCGCCTGGCATTTGAGGAGTTTGGCAGTAAGGCGCACACCTATTCGCCTGCCTATACCCTGCAGGAGTTTCCTGATATATTGCGATGCAGCAGTCATATCACGTTCAACTCTCTTTCTCAATATGAGAGGTTTTATCCCATGGTGCAGGCGCACGACGAACCTGTGTCTTGTGGCTTGCGCATCAACCCTGAGTACTCAGAGATTGAGACGGAGCTGTATAACCCTTGTGCCCCTGGCTCAAGATTCGGCCTCACTGTTGATCAATTGCCTGACGAGTTGCCCGCAGGCATTGATGGCTTCCATTGCCATACGCATTGTGAATCGTCTTCCTACGCTTTGGAACACACGTTGGAGCACCTGATTCCCAAATTCGACAAATGGCTGCAAAAGTTGAAGTGGCTCAACTTGGGTGGTGGACACCTGATGACGCGTAAAGACTACGACGTGCCGCATCTGATAAGTCTTTTGAAAGATTTGCGACAGCGATATCCACACCTGCGGATTATTCTTGAGCCTGGCTCTGCCTTTGCTTGGCAGACGGGCGTGTTGGTATCAGAGGTGGTGGATGTGGTGGAGAACCACGGCATCAAGACAGCCATTGTGAATGTGAGCTTTACCTGTCACATGCCCGATTGTTTGGAGATGCCCTACCAACCAGTAATCACAGGTGCCCAGATGGGTGAGATGGGGCCTTATATATATAGAATAGGTGGAAACTCTTGCCTGAGTGGCGATTTCCTGGGTAATTGGAGCTTCGACCATGAGTTGCAGGTGAGCGAACGCATAGTGTTTGAAGATATGATTCACTATACCACTGTGAAGACCACTATGTTTAATGGCATTCACCATCCTGCCCTGGCTTTGTGGACTTCAGATAACAAAGCTGTGATTTATAAGGAATTCAAATACGAGGATTATCGTGACCGTATGTGTTGAATAGGTTTTTGCGATATTTTTTTGCATTTTTTTCTCAAAATAGTTTGCAGGTTTCAAGAAAATACCTACCTTTGCATCCGCAACAAGCGATTTATGACAAGTTGAAGTAAAGCAAAAGAGGCAAAGGCAAGCCGACGTTCCCATATCATTTGCGGAATTGTCGTGCAAGCGAGAGCAGAAGTAAAATTTATTTTGATTATGCCGAGCGCAGCCGACAATGCCGCCTTTTGCTTCGCAAAAGGCGGAAATAGCTCAGTTGGTAGAGCACAACCTTGCCAAGGTTGGGGTCGCGAGTCCGAGTCTCGTTTTCCGCTCAAAAGAGAGTTCTTTGATTAAAATGACAAACAAATGGAGAGGTGGCGGAATTGGTAGACGCGCTACTTTGAGGGGGTAGTGACAATTGTGTCGTGGGAGTTCGAGTCTCCTTCTCTTCACCTGTTCATGAGAGATATTTGCTATCTAAATCCTATGCCCAAGTGGCGGAATTGGTAGACGCGCACGTTTCAGGTGCGTGTGCTGAGAGGCGTGAAGGTTCGAGTCCTTTCTTGGGCACAAAGATAGCAAGTCATTGCTTTGTGGTAGCGGAATTATCGTGCAAGTGAGAGCAGAAGCAAAATTTATTTTGATTATGCCGAGCGCAGCCGATAATCTCGCAAAATTGCAGAGCAATTTTGCGGAAATAGCTCAGTTGGTAGAGCACAACCTTGCCAAGGTTGGGGTCGCGAGTCCGAGTCTCGTTTTCCGCTCAAGAGAGATTCATCGTAAGGTGGATCTCTTTTTTATTATCAGCAAGTTAACACTTATGAGTATTCAAGTACAGAACCCATTCTTTGGCCGCAGAAAAGACGAGCTACAGATTGATGCATCCCGTTTTACAGAGCTGGTGGTAGAACAAAGCAGTCCTACCCTGCCCGCTGAATGGGCTGAGCAAAGTGGTGTGCAACTAACTTGGCCGCATGCTGGTACCGACTGGGCACCTATGCTCGACGAGGTATCGGCCTGCTTCACGCAGATTGCCAAGCATATAGCTCGTCACGAAATACTGCTGATTGTCACCCCAGAGCCGCAGAAGGTAATGATGCAGATCAGTCGCCAAGTAATGATGCGTAATGTGCGTTTCTTGCGTTGTGACACCAATGACACCTGGGCGCGCGATCATGGCGCCATCACCCTCACCGACCCTCAAGGTCCGCAATTGCTGGATTTCTGCTTCAACGGCTGGGGCAATAAGTTTGCTGCCGAGAAAGACAATGCCATAACTCGCCAAGCCTTCGACAATGGGTTCCTGCATGGCAAGTATGTCAACCACCTTGATTTCGTACTGGAAGGTGGCTCTATCGAGAGCGACGGTCAGGGTACCCTGCTCACTACCTCTGCTTGCTTGCTGAATCCTAACAGGAATCCTCAATATAATAAGGTGGATATAGAGGAATATCTGAAACGTGCCTTGCATATCAACCGCATCCTGTGGTTAGATTATGGCTATCTCAGTGGTGACGATACCGATAGTCATATCGATACTTTAGCACGTTTCTGCTCACCAGATACCATCGCCTACGTGAAATGTGACGACCCATCGGATGAGCATTACGACGAACTAGCCAAGATGGAGGCACAGCTAAAATCCTTTGTTACTCCCGCATGCAAGCCCTATCGTTTGTTAGCGCTGCCTATGGCCGACAAGATTGAGTTTGAGGGTGAACGCTTACCTGCCACCTATGCCAATTTCCTCATCTTGAACCAGCGGGTGCTCTACCCTACTTACAGTCAGCCGGTTAACGACGAACGTGCAAAGGAGGTATTGCAAACGGCATTCCCTGATAAAGATATAATTGGTATAGATTGCCGTGCCTTGATCAAGCAACATGGTTCCTTGCATTGCGTAACAATGCAATATCCGAAAGGGGTAATTTAGAATGGATAATGGATAATGGAAAATTGAGAATTTTTCTTCGCCTTGCAACTTTTGGGAATAGTCGTTACGTCTAACACATAAAATAAACAAAAAACGACTAAGTATTATGAAAACAATTACAACAATTTTAGCAACAATGATGATGGGCTTCAGTATTTCAGCATGCAGTATTAATGCTAACGGTAACAATGGCATTTCAAGTAAACGAATCACCGCCAGTGAAAATTATGTGACCAAGGAGTACAAGGTTTCAGATTTCAACAAAATCAGTCTGGTTGGCAGTGGCCATGTATTCTTCACCCAAAAGGCTGGCGCACCAGCCGTTTCGGTTGTAACATCCGACAACGTAGCTGAGATCTTGGATGTAACTGTAGAAAACAACACTCTGTACCTCAAGATTAAGAAAGGTTACAGCGTGAGAAATATTAAGAAACTGGATTATACCATCAATGCAGCCGCTTTGAAGGAAATGAACATCAGCGGCTCTGGCAATTTCAAGCTGATGAATGGTCTAAACACCGATGAACTGACTCTTGACGTAACTGGCTCTGGTGACATGGATTGCAACAATATTAACTGCACAGGCAATATGAAGGCAACTATCTCTGGCAGTGGCGATATTGATGTGGCTAACCTGCAGTGCGGCAACCTGAAACTAGCTATTACAGGCTCTGGCGACATTGAGATGAAAGCCATCAACGCAAACGATGTCAGTGCTTCTATCTCTGGCAGTGGTGACATCAAATTGAGTGGCAAGGCCACAAAAGCTGGCTACACCGTTACTGGCAGTGGTGACATCACCGCCGATGGTTTAGAGGCAGAGGCTGTAAAAGCTCGCACCTCTGGCAGTGGTGACATTACCTGCTTTGCTAGTCAATCTATTGAAGCCGACAGAGTTGGCAGTGGCAGCATAGGCTACAAGGGCAACCCTGCTAAAGTGAATATTAGCAAGAAGGGGGTCTATACAATGAATTAATGGAGACTTTCTGGAGCAGCGAGGGCAGAGGCAAGCTTGCTTGAACTATGCCGAGTCGCGACAGAATTGGGCGAAGCCAATTGATAATGCTCGAGAGCCGTAATGGATGTGTGTAGGCGGCATATCTGCTCGCAGTCAGCCGCCGGCACATCCATAAGGCGTAAAGCAAAGTCCGCCAGCCGAAACGTCCTCCTCATTGAGGGGGATTTATTATTTGCATCTGCAACAATTTGCCTTATAAATATACTATTCTTAATTATAGTTTGTATATTTGTATCAAGAATTCACAAATCAATCAAATAAAAGTATGAACAAGAAGTTTTTGTTATCCCTGCTGATTGCAGGAACAGCATTGAACAGCTATGCCGACGAAGGCAGACTGCTCCGTTTCCCTGCCACTAACGGCCAGGAAGTGGTGTTCTCCTATGGAGGCGACCTGTTCAAGGCATCTATCAATGGTGGTGAGGCTACTCGACTGACCTCTCACATCGGCTATGAAATGTTTGCCCGTTATTCACCTGACGGACAATCTATTGCTTTCACTGGTGAATATGATGGTAACCGTGAGGTGTATCTCATCTCCAAGAATGGTGGCGAACCCAAGCGTCTTACCTTCACCTCTACTAACTCACGTGACGACCTGGGCGACCGTATGGGTCCTAACAACATGGTGCTTACCTGGACGGTGGATGGTAAGAATGTTGTATATCGTAACCGCATCGGAGACGGTTTCGAGGGCAAGCTGTGGACCATCTCCAAAGATGGTGGCATGAGCGAGCAAATTCCATTGCCTGAAGGTGGTTTCTGCAGTTATTCACCAGATGGTAAGAAACTGGCTTACAACCGTGTAATGCGTGAGTTCCGTACCTGGAAATACTATCGTGGCGGTATGGCCGACGATATCTGGATCTACGACCCACAGGCCAAGACGGTGGAAAATGTTACCAAGAATGATGCACAGGATATCATGCCGATGTGGATTGGCAACGAGATTTTCTTTATCTCTGATCGTGACATGACGATGAACATCTTTGTGTATAACACGCAGACCAAGCAGACCGAGAAGGTGACCAACTACACCGACTATGACGTTAAGTTCCCCAGCACCAACGGCCAGATCATCGTCTATGAGAAGGGCGGCTACCTCTATAAGCTGGATCCGAAGACCCGTCAGAGTACTCAGATTAACATCAGCCTGACTTCTGACTTCATCTACGGACGTGCCGAACTGAGGAATGTAGCTGATAACATTACAGCTGCCAGTCTCTCAGCCGATGGCAAGCGTCTGGCTGTCACCGCTCGTGGTGAGGTGTTCGACGTTCCTGGCAAACAAGGTGTGGTAAAGAACATCACTCGCACTCCTGGTGCCAACGATCGTGGCGCACAGATCAGTCCTGATGGCAAGTACATCGCTTATATCAGCGACAAAACTGGCGAAACCGAGGTTTGGTTGCAGGATGAGCAAGGTGGCGAACCTGTTCAGCTGACCAAGAACAACGATACTTATATCCGCTCACTGACTTGGAGTCCGGATAGCAAAACCATCCTCTACACCGACCGCAAGAACCGTCTGGTTGAGGTGAATGTGGCTGCCAAGACCAAGCGTACCGTACTGACTTGCCCTGAGAGCGAGTTCCGTCAGGTACAGTTCTCTCCAGATAGTCAGTGGATTACCTACACCCGTCCAGAGAAGAACGACATGAGCGTGGTGTATGTATATAATCTTAAGACCAACAAGGAATATCCGATTACTGAGAGGTGGTACGACTCATCATCTCCTGTATTCAGCACCGATGGTAAGTACATCTTCTTCAACTCAAATCGTGACCTCAATCCTATCTATAGTCGTGTAGAATGGGATTATGCTTATTCTAACATGGGTGGCATTTACTTCGCTACCTTATCTAAGGATACCCCATCGCCACTGTTGCCAAAAGACGACCAGATTAGCAGTGGTAATGACAGCAAACCTTCTGGTCCTCAGGGCCCAGGCAAACCTGGTGAGGCAGAAGGCAAGAAGACTGTGGATGTGAAGATTGACGCCGATGGTATCTTCAACCGCATCGTGAAGATGCCTGTTCGTGGCGGTGATGGTTATATGAGCTTCTTCTTCAGCGATGGCAAGAAACTGTGGTACCAGAGTGGTCGCAGCATCATGGTCTATGACTTCGAAAAGCAAGAAGACAACAAGGTGGTTGACGGTCGTCTGACTGGTTACACTCCAGGCGGCAAGAAGGCTTTGATTGGTGACAGGGGCAAGTACTATATCGTTGATTTCCCATCCGAGCATATCAAACTTGACAAGCCTATCGACACTGCCAACCTGAAGGCTACAGTTGATTTCTCACAGGAATGGCCACAGATCTTCGATGAGGTATGGCGTGCTTTCCGTGATGGTTTCTACTTGGAGAACATGCACGGTGTGGATTGGAAGGCTATCAAGGCTAAGTATGCGGTATTGCTGCCTTATGTAAAGACTCGTCTGGATTTGAACTATGTGATTGGTGAAATGATTTCAGAACTGGCTTGTGGTCATGCTTATATATCTACGGGTGAAAAGCCTGAGGCTGAGCGTATCGACATGGGCTTGTTGGGTGCTGAATTTAGCAAAGACAAGAGCGGCTTCTTCAAGATTACCAAGATTCTGGAGGGGGCTCCTTATCGTGAGGAACTGCGTTCACCACTCACAGAACCAGGCATCAACGTGAAGGAAGGTGAGTTCATCACTGCCATTGATGGTATTCCTACCAATTCTTTCAGCAACATCTATCAGCTATTGGTTGGCAAGGCTGACGTACTGACCGAACTCACTGTAAACAGCACCGCCGCAGCTGGTGGTCGCAAGGTGGTTATCAAGCCTATCGCTGATGAATACCCACTCTACCACTACGCTTGGGTACAGAACAACATCAAGACAGTAGAGAAGGCTACCAACGGTCGTGTGGGTTACATCTATATCCCTGATATGAGCGCTGAAGGTCTGAATGAATTTGTACGTTACTACTATCCTCAGTTGGATAAGGAAGCTTTGATTATCGACGACCGTGCCAACGGTGGTGGTAATGTATCTCCTATGATTATCGAGCGTCTGTTGCGTGTGCCTTACCGTATGACCATGAGCCGTACATCCAGCACAACGAACACCGTGCCTGATGGTGCACATCATGGTCCGAAGGTGTTGCTCGTCAACAAGTACTCTGCATCTGATGGCGACCTCTTCCCATGGAGCTTCAAGGCCAATAACCTGGGTACTGTCATTGGTACTCGTACTTGGGGTGGTATCATTGGTATCAGTGGTTCACTGCCTTACATGGATGGTACGGATGTGAGAGTACCGTTCTTCACCAACTACGATGTCAAGACTGGTCAGTGGATTGTGGAGAACCACGGCGTGGATCCTGATATCGTGCTCGACAACGATCCTATCAAGGAACAGGCTGGTGAAGACCAGCAGCTGAATAAGGCCATTGAGGTTGCCCTCCAGCAGCTGAAGGATCGCAAGCCTCTGCCTGGCGTTCCTGCTCCTCGTACCTTCAAGGACTTGCATCTGAATGAAAAATAATAAAGCTCGAAAGCCTTATGGATGTGTGTAGGCGGCGAAGAGTAAAGTCCGCCACAAAGAATTGGACGATGCCAATGAATAATAAAGGCTGCTCGGATGAGCAGCCTTTATTATATTTTGCTAAAGAAAGCAAGTATTACTGTTTTGCAGCTTCTGCTTCCGCCTCCTGTATCATCTTCTCACTAGCATACATGAAAATCTCTACACGGCGATTCTCAGCAGCCGACTTACTCTCATCATACTGGTCGTAGCCTAAACCCTCAATATACTTGAACTGAGAATCAGGTACACCACACTGCTTCAGGTAGCTCTGTACAGCCTGTGCACGCTGGTTAGACACCTTGATGTTAGCTTCCTGAGTACCCACCTTGTCAGTATGTCCCACAATAGCAATGTCTGTAGTCCTGTCCTCAGCCAAGATACCGGCCAATTCCTTCAGAGAACTCTTAGATTCATTGCTCAAAGCGGAAGAGTTAAAACCAAACAAAATACCAGAAGCGAAAGTAACCTTTACGGCATCAAGGCCATTAGAATCCTGTACTTTCTCTACCTCAGCACCCTCAATCTGAGCAGCTGCTGCAGCTTTCTTATCCATCTTACGACCGATGATAGCACCAGTTCCGGCACCTACGGCACCACCGATAGCTGCACCTATCAAGGCACCTTTGCTACCACCACCGATGAGTCCACCAAGAATGGCACCTACGGCAACACCACCTGCTCCACCCATGGCAGTTCCCTTAACTGTATTGTTAGCTGTACCGCAGCCGCCAAACACCAAGGCAGCGCTCAAAAGAATAGCTGTAATCTTTGTCTTTTTCATATTTCAATATAATTAATTAGTAATGTTTCTTTTGCAAATATACATTTTTAGCGGAATTATAAGATTTTAGTTGCCACTATTTTTTACTTTTTTGAGTAAATTTCATTGATATGACAATTAATTATGTATTTTTGCAGTATATAATGAACTTTAAATCGGAATGAATTATGAAAATGGACGGAAGGCGCGAGAGTTCCAATGTGGACGATCGCCGAAGAATGAGCGGTGGCAGTAAAGCCGGTATGGGTATTGGCGGCCTTATTATCGTTGCCTTGATAACTTGGTTTATGGGTGGTAACCCGTTAAGTGTGTTGTCAGAAGCCGATTTGGGCAGTATGGTATCCACACAGACTGATAATAATAGGGAATTCACAGCAGAAGAAGAAGCTCTGGCAAAATTCTCCAGTCAGGTATTGGCAGGTACCGAAGATGTATGGACCAAGATTTTTCAGCAGTATGGCAGAACCTATCGTGCTCCCAAGATGGTGTTATATACCGGTAGTGTAAAGACAGCCTGCGGTGGTGCTACCTCACAGGTAGGTCCCTTCTACTGCTCTGGCGATGAGACTGTTTATATCGACCTTTCATTCTTTACTGAAATGAAGCAAACACTGGGTGCCGATGGCGATTTTGCCTATGCTTATGTGATTGCCCACGAGGTGGGACACCATGTGCAGCACCTCTTAGGCACACTCGACCAGGCACACAACCAGATGTCACGTGCCAGCGAAACGCTCAGCAACCAGATAAGCGTACGCTTGGAGCTGCAGGCCGACTTCTACGCAGGAGTTTGGGCCAACAACGACAATAAGATGTTTGGCTCACTCGAGGCTGGTGATTTGGAAGAAGCCATCAATTGTGCATCAAAGATTGGCGATGACTACCTGCAGAAGAAATCCCGTGGATATGCGGTACCAGAATCCTTCAACCACGGCACCTCACAACAGCGTCAGAATTGGCTGACCAAAGGGCTTCGCACTGGCGACATCAACCAAGGCGACACCTTCAGTCCCAACTACAATGACCTCTAATCAATGGATAATGAATAATGAAGGCTGCGAAATTCGCAGCCTTTAATTTTCAATTTTCAATTCTCTATTCTCCATTAACTAGCGTAAGCGTTCTGATGCACGAACCATCACTTCATCTGCGTAAGTAGCCCGGAACGCCAGATAATTAAGTACGATGCAAACAAAAGGCAGCGCCAATGCCCAACCAGGACGGAACGCAGCCTCCAAATCATGTTGCAGCATATAAACAAATACAGCCACAGCCGCATAAAAACCAATCTGCAACAAAGCACTGAACACACACATACGCACCTGCAACATGCGGTTCCTGTATAAGAAGATAGTAGCAAACGCCACCACAGCATTGAGCAGCAGAATAGCAAACAATCCCCAGGTGCTTTCAGTAGCGCCATCCGCCATCGTCAGGCCCAATGGCTTCAGCACGCTGTCAAACGCTCCACCTGTCTCTGTAAAGAAACCCATTGGAGACAACATGGTCACCACCAGCAGTGCGGTGATGACCAGCCAATATACCGATTGAATACGCTGTATCATTGGAAATCGTCCATATTTTGCTTATCCTTGGCAGGATTGCGATAATACACCTTTCCCTCCTTATATTCCTGTGTAGCAATCAGAGTTGGCTTAGGCAGTTTCTCATAATAACGGGAAATCTCAATCTGTTCGCGGTTCTCAAACACTTCCTCCAGATTGTCGCTGTAAGAAGCAAACTCTGCCAGTTTCTTAGACAGGTCGTTCTTGATTTCCACGCTAATCTGATTAGCACGCTTACCGATAATGGCTACGGTCTCATAAACATTGCCAGTATCCTCGCACAGCTGCACAACGTCTCTGGTGACGGTGGTGGTAGCAGCATTTGTCTTTTTGTAATCCATAAATATTATGTTAGTTAAATTGTTATTCTTTTATTTATTCATCCTCATCAGGAAGCTCTTTCAAAGCATCCTCCGATTTCTTAAGCATTTCATCCACATTCTTGATGTTGGCACTCTCAGGATATTCATTCTTGAAAGCATAGCACTCATCCACTGCATCACGATAGCGGTCAGCTTTCCTGTCTTGTACACTATGGACAGCCTCTTCATACTTAGCCTTTACAACCAGTAACGACAGATCCTCACGGTACTTGGTGTAAGGATAGTCTTTCAATGCATTCTGTGCACAAATAACGCACGAACGGTAGTTATTACCCAGATAAGTACCTAAGTTATAGTACAGCTTGGCAGCGTCATACTCCTTCTCCACCAGTTTATCTTGTGCATCAAAGATAATTTGCTCAGCTTCTGAGCGGTACATGGAATTAGGGAAGAATTCCAAGAACACCTGAAGTTCCTGAATAGCCTTGTATGTATCAGCCTGATCCAGTTGCGACTCAGGGGTGGATATCCACAATGCCTTACCTGCAAAGAATCGAGCCCGCTCGGTATAGGCACCACGAGGATAAGAAGTATAGTATTGCTGGAACGATTGTGCTGCAATAGCATAATCTTTTTCTTTCAGATAGCTCATCGCCAACATGTATACAGATTCTTCACCACGATCCGAGCCTTTCAGAATGGTAATCACATCATTCAATAAAGTGATAGCCTGTGAATAACGTCCTGCCATATAGTACTCTTTAGCAGCCTCATACAAGTAATCGTAATCCTTGTCAGCCAGTTTGTGCTTGTACAGGTTAGTGAAATTACCGCACGACGACATTACGAAGGCAGTGAGCAGTATGATGATAATATTCCTCTTCATGTTTTGTAGAAAAAGTCCGTATTTGGCCAAAATTTTGGCAAAGTTACTACTAATCCATGAATAATGCAAAATCTTACCTATTAAAAAAACAAAAAGGCGCATTTACTTGCATATTTCAAACTTGTTTCCTAACTTCGTTTGTTTTATATCGCATGTCAGATGAACAAATTCGAACTAACATCAGCTTATCAACCCACAGGCGACCAGCCTGAGGCCATCAAACAGCTCACAGAAGGTATATTGGCTGGCGATCCAGCTCAGACCTTATTGGGCGTAACAGGTTCAGGCAAGACCTTCACCATCGCCAATGTCATTGCCAACGTCAATAAACCCACGCTGGTGCTTAGTCACAACAAGACTCTGGCAGCACAGCTCTACAGCGAGTTTAAGAGCTTCTTCCCCCATAACGCAGTTGAATACTACGTGTCCTACTACGACTATTATCAGCCAGAGGCCTACATGCCCAGCACTGACACATACATAGAGAAAGACCTCGCCATCAACGACGAGATTGACAAACTGCGTCTGGCGGCCACATCCTCCCTTCTCTCAGGGCGCAACGACGTCATTGTAGTATCGTCTGTCTCTTGCATCTACGGCATGGGCAACCCAGCCGATTTCTATAACAATGTCATTGAGGTGAAGCGAGGCACCATGTTCAGTCGCAACGTATTCCTACGCCAGTTAGTGGATTGTCTCTACACTCGCAACGATTTCGAGCTGAACCGAGGCAACTTCCGTGTCAAGGGCGACACTGTGGATATCTTCCTGGCATATGCCGACCATATCCTGCGCATCGTGTTCTGGGGTGATGAGATAGAGAGCATTGAGGAGGTAGATGCCATCACAGGGCGCACCACAGGTGCCTTTGAGGACTATAAAATCTACCCAGCCAACCTATTTATGACGACCAAAGAATCTACTTTACGGGCTATTCATGAGATAGAGGACGACTTGAACAAACAGGTACAATTCTTTGAGGAACAAGGAAAAATGCTTGAAGCAAAACGTATTTACGAACGTGTTACCTACGATATGGAGATGCTCCGCGAACTGGGTCATTGTTCTGGCATCGAGAACTACTCGCGTTACTTCGACGGACGCCCTGCCGGTACCCGTCCTTACTGCCTGCTCGACTTCTTTCCGAAAGATTATCTCATGGTGATAGACGAGAGTCATGTCAGCGTGCCGCAGATTCAGGCCATGTATGGCGGCGACCGTGCACGTAAGGAAAACCTTGTGGAATATGGCTTCCGCTTGCCAGCAGCCAAGGACAACCGTCCCCTTACCTTCCCCGAATTCATGGACATGGCACGTCAGGTTATCTATGTCAGTGCCACGCCAGCCGACTTTGAACTGGAACAAAGTGAGGGTATTGTAGTAGAACAGGTTATTCGCCCTACAGGCTTGTTAGACCCCAAAATTGAGGTGCGCCCAGCCATTAACCCTGTGGATGACCTGATGGAGGAAATTCAGCTTCGTGTGGAGCGTGAAGAACGTGTATTGGTTACTACCCTCACCAAACGTATGGCCGAGGAACTCACCGAGTATTTGCTCAACAACGGCGTTCGTTGCAACTATATCCACAGCGATGTAGATACCTTGGAGCGCGTCAAAATTATGGCCGATCTGCGTGAAGGCCTCTACGATGTACTAATCGGTGTCAACCTCCTTCGTGAGGGTCTTGACCTGCCAGAAGTATCATTGGTAGCCATCCTCGACGCAGACAAAGAAGGTTTCCTGCGCTCTCATCGCTCACTGACACAGACCGCTGGTCGTGCGGCTCGCAATGTCAACGGCTTGGTCATCATGTATGCCGACAAGATTACCGAGAGCATGCAGCAGACCATCGACGAAACCAACCGCAGGCGTGAGAAGCAACTTCGTTATAACCAGGAGCATGGCATAACGCCCCGCCAGATAGTCAAAGGCAAGAATCTCGATGTCTTTGCCCCCAATATCGAAGCAACGGTCGATGCCAAGGCCACCATCAGTCACCGAAGTGCCGAGCTCGCCTCTCCCCGTCCCTATATCGAACAAGTGGGCTCCATCTCTGCCGCAGCAGATCCTATTGTGCAATACATGTCGCGCGAGCAACTGGAGAAGAGCATCGAACAGACTAAGAAACGCATGCGCCAGGCCGCCAAGAAGCTCGACTTTATCGAAGCTGCCCAGTACCGTGATGAAGCCCTCCGCATGGAAGAACTGCTTAAGCAACGCTTCCCAGAGTAAAAAAAACTAAACAGAAACCACTGTTATTGAAAGGAATACCTTCTGTGGGTCATTCCTGTATCTACTATCATTGATTGTTGATCATTGCATCAATCTCGTCGAACTGTTCCCCCATGCTAAGGTTATAATACACACGATGGAGGCCGTTAAGCCAAAAGGTGGGTTCGTTAGGCTTTAGCTGGCGAGCCTTCTCATAGTATGGCAGGGCATTCTCGTAGTATGACTTGAGCTGTGCCTGATCAACGGGATAGCGTGGGTCTTTGATGTCTGTCACGGCCTCCTGTGAGAAATCCTGTGCTTGTAGGCAATAGACCAGTCCTACATTGCTATAGGCCTCTGCATAATCAGGATTAGCCTTGATGGAGCGCTTATAGTACACCAAAGCATCGTCGTAGCGTTTCATGGTTTGGTATAGGAATCCTTTAACAAAGAGGTAATAATAGTTGCTAGGAGCTTTGGCCAGCATACCGTTAGCAAACTCTAACGCCTCTTCGTAGTTGTTCTGACTGCCGTAGTAGTCGATGAGGTTGGCGAAGAAATAGTCATCTTGAGGATACTTCTCAATTCCTCGCTTTAGTGTCTCTATCCATGCCGTAGTGTTGCCACCCTGCTTGTAGGCCTGTGCCAAGAACTCCATGGCATACTGCCCTACTGTGGCATCGTCTTCAGCATAAGGAGCATATTTCAGCACACTGGCATAGTCGCCTATACGCACTGCTGCCAAACTTGCATAATAAGCCACCTGTGAGAAGACAGAATCGCGTTGTAACAGATTGTCATTGGCAAACATATCGCTCACGGTTGCATCTACGTATGTGCCGAAGAAATTGCGTGCCTTCGCCAAGTTCACGGTGTTGCCTTCAATGGCATGGTTGTAATAGTAGATACCTCCATTCAGCAGGTTGCCCTTGTCGGCCAGAATGGCGCGTTGGTTATCTTTGCGGTATTTGTTGATTTTTCCTGGTTTTTTATCGAGTTGTGCCAGTGAGTCGCAACGCAGGAAATATTGTGTCATATTGAGAACGCTGTTGTATATAGTGAGTGTGTCGTAGGGCTTACGCAGATAGGCTTTCTCCATTTCCTGCTCGGCTTTTCTCTGCTGTACCCTGCCAGCCACATGCCAGGTATCGGCAATGTTTTTGGTCTTTTCATTCACAATGATTTTGTCCACCAGTTTCTGCAGTTCTTTCACATCACCGTTCTTGAGCGTGGCCTTGGCCTGCTTCAATACATCGGTCTGCGCATAGGTGAGACAATTTGGGATAGTTATCAGTAAAAATAAAGAAAGTAGTTTTCGTACCATATTTATATAAATTGACAGAGTCCTATTGAAAAGAAATCAATGAACATTATCAATTATCGAATATTCATTCTAATAATGGAACCCCAAAAGTGTATGCTTCCGGGGTTCCAAAATGTTTTAAATAATAATCGCCTTCAATGCGACGATATGCCATTAATAAGCTTGCATTACTTCTTCGTACTCTTTCTCCATCTGCAGGTTGTAGTACACACGGCCCAAGCCTTGCTTCCACAGACTTACATTATCTGGAGCCAGCTGACGAGCCTTCTCATAGTAAGGACGTGCCTGCTCGTAGAAGCTGCGCAAAGTCTTAGCGTCTTCCTGGAACTTAGGATCGTTAGGATTAGCTGAAGCAGTCTCTGAGAACTCCTGAGCCTTGATCTCATACAGGTTGCCTAAATCGTGATAAGCCTCTGCATAATCTTCCTTCTTGCTGATGCAATTCTTGTACTGCTCGATAGCTTTGTCATAATCCTTGGTCAGTGAATAAACAAAGCCCTTTACATAGTAGAAGAAATAGTTGTTAGGATCCTTAGCGATCTGCTGGTCAGCAAATGCCAAAGCCTCATCATACTTCTCTTGTGAGCTGTAGTAATCAATCATATTAGCGAACAAGCCCTGGTTGGTTGGATACTTGTTGATAGCTTCCTTCAGTACGCTAAGCATCTGATCGTTCTTCTCCTGCTTCTTCAATGCCTCTACAAGCAGCTGAATAGCAGTAGCGCCATTCTCCTTATCATTCTGTGCAACAGCAGCATATTTCTCAACAGCAGCATAGTTCTTTGACTCGTTTGCTACCAATGTTGCATAGTAAGCAATAGTTGGAACCAAAGTATCGTTAACAACAGCAGCCTGGTTCTTAAACATAGGAGCATTTGCCAAATCAACGTATGTGCCAAAGAAATCTAATGCCTTTGCAAAGCCAGCTTCTTCGTTGGTACGATAAGCAGCAACACCACCATTAACAAGATTACCTCTATCAGCCATAATAGCAGAAACCATCTTAGAAGTGAAAGCATTCATCTTGCCCTTCTGATCTGGCAACTGGTCTGCCTTCAGGAAGTACTTTGTCATCTGCAGAGCTGCATCGTACATAGCTGCCTCATCGAAATTCTGACGCTTAATTTGGTTCTCCAATTGTTTAGCACCTTTCTTCTGCTGAATCTGACCTGCAGCATACCAGGTGTCAGCCAAATTGGCAGTCTCAGGATTGTTCAGAGCCTGCTGGATCAAAGATTCTGCAGTAGCAAAATCACCCTTGTTACCTGCTTTGGTAGCATCTTTAACAGCGCTCAACTGTGCGAAAGCACCGCCTGCAACCAAAACAAAAGCCATTGATAAAAATAACTTCTTCATAGACAAAAAATAAATTAAATTAATTATTACTTTCATTCATCACTATTATCTATATCAGTCTGCGCACCTTCTTGTGAAGGGATTTCAGGCTGGATATCTTCTAATTCATTAGCGCTCTGCTCAATCTCCTCTTCCTCTGATTCTGACATGACCTTACATACAGAACCAATTTCGTCGTTACGCTTCTCGAGGTTGATGAGCTTCACACCCTGGGTGGCTCGTCCCATAATTCTCACATCTGCCACTTTCAGACGGATGGTGATGCCCGACTTGTTGATGATCATCAGGTCATTCTCGTCAGTCACCGTCTTAATGGATACCAGCTTGCCCGTCTTTTCTGTGATATTAAGGGTCTTCACACCCTTGGCACCACGATTGGTCTTGCGGTAATCCTCAATGTCAGAGCGCTTGCCGAAGCCCTGCTCAGATACCACCATGATGGTCTCGTTCTCAGGATCCTTCACGCAAACCATACCTACTACCTCGTCCTGACCATCTTCGTCGAGCGTCATACCACGAACACCTGTAGCAGTTCTACCCATTGGGCGTACAGCTGTCTCGTTGAAGCGGATGGCGCGACCATTCCTGTTGGCCAGGATGATTTCGTTGTCACCATCGGTAAGGCGTACCTCAATCACCTTGTCGCCTTCTAGGATGTTGATGGCATTAACACCATTCTGTCGTGGGCGAGAGTACTCAGCCAAACTGGTCTTCTTAATAGTACCGTTCTTGGTACAGAAGACGATGTAGTGACTGTTGTTGAACTCAGCATCAGCCAGGTTCTTCACACGCAGGTAAGCCGTTACCTTATCGTCAGGCTCGATGTTCAGCAGGTTCTGGATAGCACGGCCCTTTGAAGTCTTGCTCTCCATAGGAATCTGATATACCTTGAGCCAGTAGCACCTACCCTTCTGGGTGAAGAACATCATGGTGTTGTGCATCGTAGCCGGATAAATATGCTCAACGAAATCTTCGGTGCGTGTATTTGAGCCCTTAGAACCAACGCCACCTCTATTCTGGGTACGGAACTCATGAAGCGGTGTGCATTTAATGTAGCCAAGGTGAGAAATGGTAATCACCACATCATCATCTGGATAATAATCCTCAGGATTGATGTCGCCATCCATCATACTGATTTCAGTCTTACGCTCATCACCATATTTATCTTTCACCTCAATCAGTTCGTCCTTGATTACTTTACGGCAAACCTCTTCATCAGAAAGAATCAATTCATAGAACGCAATCTTCTCTTCAATTTCTTTATATTCAGCATGCAACTGATCCTGCATCAGTCCGGTGAGCTGGCGTAAACGCATCTCAACGATGGCCTTTGCCTGTATCTCATCCAGCTCAAAACGTTTCATCAGTCCTTCAATAGCATCGTTAGGTGACTTGGCTGCTCGGATGATGTGTACCACCTCGTCGATGTTATCGCTGGCAATAATCAAACCTTCGAGGATATGCGCCCTCTCGCGTGCCTTAGCCAGGTCAAACTTGGTGCGGCGTATCACCACTTCGTGACGGTGCTCAATGAAGTATTTAATCATGTCGCGCAGCGTCAGCAGACGTGGCCTTCCATGTACCAATGCTACATTGTTAACGCTGAAGGAAGTCTGCAACTGCGTCAGTTTGTACAATTTATTCAACAAGACATTGGCATTGGCATCCCTTTTAACATCTATTACGATACGCATACCCTCACGGTCGCTCTCATCGTTAGCATTGGCAATACCATCAATTTTCTTGTCATTCGCCAAGTCGGCAATGTATTTGATAAGCTCAGCCTTATTGACACCATAAGGGATTTCGCTGATGACAATCTTGTCATGAGTAGCTCCGGTTTCAATGTCAGCCTTTCCGCGTACCACAATGCGTCCCCTACCCGTTTCGTATGATTCACGAATACCATTGGTGCCAAGGATGATGCCACCCGTTGGGAAGTCAGGCCCTTTGACATACTGCATCAGCTCTTCTACAGTGATATCGTTGTTATCAACGTATGCCACACAAGCATCGATTACCTCGCTTAGGTTATGAGTGGGCATGTTAGTTGCCATACCCACAGCAATACCAGAAGCGCCGTTTACCAGCAGGTTAGGTATGCGAGTTGGCATAACAGTAGGTTCAAACTCTTCATTGTCGAAGTTAGGCTGCATGTCAACAGTATCTTTGTCAAGATCCTGCATCATCTCCTCGCCCAACTTGCGTAAGCGGCATTCAGTGTAACGCATAGCCGCAGGACCGTCACCATCGACAGAGCCAAAGTTGCCCTGACCATCCACCAGCATATAGCGCAATGCCCAAGGCTGTGCCATACGCACCAATGCACCATAAACGGATGAGTCTCCATGTGGGTGGTACTTACCAAGCACCTCACCTACAACACGGGCGCATTTCTTATACGCCTTGTCGGAGGTGTTACCTACTTGTTTCATACCATATAGGATTCTACGATGTACAGGCTTGAAGCCGTCTCTGACATCTGGGAGGGCACGGGCCACAATCACAGACATGGAATAGTCTATGTATGAGGATTTCATCTCCTCCTCGATGTTGACTTTTATAATTCTGTCTTGATTAATCATCTTGTTTTATTAATAGTCCAAATTAAGGCTTTATATAAAAAACCGCGTAAAATTACTACTTTTTTGTGACATATGAAAAGGTTTTTGGCAAAAAAATAATTTGGCACATTATTTGTTACATTCATGCGAGGATATGAAACAATTTCGTATCTTTGCAAGACAATTAATTAAGATTTAACCAAGACGAGAATTATAGGTAAATGGAGAACAGATTTTCTGAGAGAATAACAAACATTGTAAACTTTAGCAGAGAAGAGGCCAACAGACTCAAGAACAGCAACATCGCACCTGAGCATCTGTTGTTGGGTATTCTGCGCGAAGGTAACGGAAAAGCGATAGAACTACTGAAAATACAGAATGTAGATTTATTGGAACTGAAGATTCATCTGGAAGATACGCTAAAACTTAGTGCAGTGGAGGGATTGCCTGCCATCGTTGACCTGCCGATCAATGCAGAGGCTGGACGTATTATGCGTATCAGTTTGCTGGAGGCACGCCAACTGAAGGATGAACTGGTGGACAGCGAGCACCTGCTGCTGGCCATTCTGAAAGACAATAACACAGATGCTGCCAGTACTTTAACAGAATGTGGACTGGACTACCGGAAGACATTGAATCTGCTTCAGCAGAAACAAACCAACATACAGGATGGCATGGATTATACGGAAGATGACGACCTTGAGGATGAGGAGGACGACAGCTACAAGAAACCAAGTAACCCTGTTGGAAGTCAACAACATACACAACAAGCAACAACGACTCCACGCACACAGAAAGACACTCCTGCTCTGAACAATTTCGGTACAGACATTACCAAGGCGGCTGCAGAGGGTAAGCTGGATCCTGTGGTAGGTCGTGAGAAGGAGATTGAGCGCGTGGCACAGATACTGAGTCGCCGCAAGAAGAACAACCCTATTCTGATAGGTGAGCCTGGTGTCGGCAAATCGGCCATCGTAGAGGGATTGGCGATGCGTATCGTACAACAGAAGGTATCACGCATGCTGTTCAACAAGCGCGTGGTGATGCTGGATTTGGCAGCTGTGGTGGCTGGTACAAAGTATCGCGGACAGTTTGAGGAACGTCTGCGCACCATCATGAAGGAGTTGCAGAGCAATCCTGACATTATCTTGTTTATCGATGAAATTCATACAATTATAGGGGCTGGTTCGGCATCTGGCTCTATGGATGCTGCCAATATGCTGAAGCCTGCTTTGGCAAGGGGCGAGATTCAGTGCATCGGTGCTACGACGGTGGATGAATTCAAGAAAACCATTGAAAAAGACGGCGCCCTGGATCGCCGCTTCCAAAAGGTGATGGTAGAGCCTACCACACCCGAGGAAACGCTGCAAATCTTGCAAAATATCAAAGTAAAATATGAGGATCATCATAATGTGACCTTCACCGATGATGCCTTGGTGGCTTGTGTAAAACTTACCGATCGTTATATTACTGACCGTCAGTTCCCTGACAAGGCGATTGATGCGATGGACGAAGCGGGTTCGCGCGTTCACCTCACCAATATCAGTGTGCCACAAGAGATTGAGGACAAGGAAAAGGAAATTGCGGCTGCCATAGAGCAGAAATCGGAGGCTGTGAAGGAACAGAACTACGAGTTGGCTGCCAGTTATCGTGACAAGGTGAAAGACCTGTCGGCAGAGCTGGAAGTCATGAAGGCGGAATGGGAAAAGAACATGAAGGGCAACCGTCAAGAGGTGGATGCTGAGATGATAGCTGACGTAGTGTCTATGATGTCAGGTATTCCTGTACAAAAACTGGCTCAATCTGAGGGCATTCGTTTGGCTGGAATGAAAGAGGAGCTGAAGCACCATGTAATAGCGCAAGACGATGCCATAGAAAAGGTTACAAAAGCTATATTACGTAGTCGTATCGGACTGAAGGAACCTAATCACCCAATAGGCACATTCTTGTTCTTGGGTCCTACAGGTGTGGGCAAGACCTACCTGGCACAGCAACTGGCGCAGTTTATGTTTGGCTCAACCGACGCTTTGATACGTGTGGATATGAGTGAATATAACGACCAGTTCAATGTATCGCGACTGATTGGTGCGCCTCCGGGCTATGTGGGTTATGAAGAAGGCGGTCAACTGACTGAGAAGGTACGACGTAAGCCCTATTCCATCATCTTGCTTGACGAGATTGAGAAGGCTCACCCTAAAGTATTTAACATCCTTCTGCAATTACTTGACGAAGGCAGACTGACTGACAGTTTTGGCAGAACTGTAGATTTTAAGAATACTGTGGTGATTATGACTTCCAATATTGGTACACGTCAGCTGAAGGAATTTGGTGGCGGAATTGGTTTTAATGCCCGTGAACGTGCCAACGACAAGGAGTATTCTCGCAACGTGATTCAGAAGGCGCTGAACAAGCAGTTTGCTCCTGAATTCTTGAACCGTATCGATGAGATCATTACCTTCGACCAGTTATCGGAAGAGGCGATTTTACGCATTGTTGACTTGGAACTTGTGTCTTTGAATAAGCGAATTGAAAGTATTGGCTATAAATTGGTTATTGACGACCAAGTGAAGCAGTACTTGAGCAAGAAAGGCTATGATGTGCAGTTTGGTGCCCGTCCGCTGAAGCGTGCTATTCAGAACTATCTGGAGGACGAGCTTTCGGAGTTGATCATCAATGACAATCTTCCTGAAGGTTCAACCATCACCGTTACTTATAATAAGGATACAGACAAACTTGAGTTTGCCCCAGAATTACGGGCTTGATTCGCAACCTTCGCCCAATAGACTATGCCTTATGAATGTGTGTAGGCGGCATATCTGCTCGCAGTCAGCCGCTGGCACATTCATAAGGCAGAGTTATTTAATATATTCACAATAATCAAGAAAAGGTACATTCCCGTCTTTCCCCAAAAAGGACTGAGTGAATATTATGACAGTATGTCAGTCGGCAACGGCTGGCATTTTTTTTGACACTACTTGAGAGGCGCCCTCTTACTGCCCGAATGGAGGTTCCTTGAAATGAGCAGAGGGGTGTTAGCTTTGAGAATGATAATAATTTAAAAATTTAATAAAATGCAAAAAGGTAATATTGGTGTAACTACCGAGAACATTTTCCCCGTTATCAAGAAGTTCCTGTATAGCGAGAACGAGATTTTCTTGCGTGAATTGGTGTCTAACGCTGTTGACGCAACACAGAAGATAAAGACTTTGGCCTCCATGGGTGATTTCAAAGGTGAACTAGGCGATCTGACCGTTGAGGTAAAGCTCGACAAGAAAACTATCACAGTATCTGACCGAGGTATCGGCATGACTGCCGAAGAGATTGACAAGTATATCAATCAGATAGCATTCTCAGGTGCCAACGACTTCCTGGAGAAGTATAAGAACGATGCCAATGCTATTATTGGTCATTTCGGCTTGGGTTTCTACTCTGCCTTTATGGTAGCTAAGAAAGTGGAAATCATCACCAAATCTTGCAAGGAAGGGGCACAGGCTGTGAAATGGACCTGCGACGGCAGTCCTGAGTTTACGTTGGAAGAGACGGACAAACCTGGCCGTGGTACGGATATCGTGCTTTATATCGATGACGACTGCAAGGAATTCCTCGAGGAGAGTCGCATTGAGGGCTTGCTGAAGAAGTATTGCCGCTTCTTGCCTGTGCCTGTGGCTTTTGGCAAGAAAAAGGAATGGAAAGACGGCAAGCAGGTGGAGACTAAAGAGAACAACATCATCAACGATACCAATCCGTTGTGGACACGCACTCCGTCAGAGTTGAAGGACGAGGATTACAAGAAGTTCTACTCGTCACTCTACCCTATGTCTGACGAGCCTTTGTTCTGGATTCACCTGAATGTGGATTATCCGTTCAACCTGACGGGTATCTTGTATTTCCCAAAGGTGAAGAGCAACGTTGAACTGAACAAGAATAAGATACAACTGTATTGCAACCAGGTATATGTTACTGATTCTGTGGAAGGTATTGTACCTGATTTCTTGACATTACTGCACGGCGTACTGGATTCTCCTGATATTCCTTTGAACGTATCTCGTTCATATTTGCAGAGCGATGCCAACGTGAAGAAGATTTCTACCTATATTACAAAGAAGGTGTCTGACCGTCTGCAGGATATCTTCAAGAAAGACCGCAAGCAGTTTGAGGAGAAGTGGAACGACCTGAAGATATTCATCGATTATGGCATGCTGACACAGGATGATTTCTACGATCGTGCCAAGGATTTCGCCCTCTTTACCGATACTGATGGCAAGAACTACACGTTTGATGAATACAAGACACTGATCAAGGATAACCAGACGGATAAGGATGGTAATTTGATTTATCTGTATGCCAACAACAAGGACGAGCAGTACAGCTTTATCGAGGGGGCTATCAATAAGGGCTACAACGTGTTGCTGATGGATGGTCAGTTGGATATTGCCGTTGTGAGCATGCTGGAGCAGAAACTGGAGAAGTGCCGCTTTACACGTGTGGATAGCGACGTGATTGACAACTTGATTGTAAAGGAAGACAAGAAAGCCAGTACGCTGAGTGGCAGTCAGCTGGAAGCTATCAACGCTATCTTCAAGCACCAGATGCCTAAATTGCCAAAGACTGAGTTTGAGGTGATGACGCAGGCAATGGGCGAAAACAATATCCCTGTCATCATTACGCAGAGCGAGTATATGCGTCGTATGAAGGAGATGGCCAATATACAGTCAGGTATGAGTTTCTATGGCGAAATGCCGGATATGTATAATGTGGTGCTGAACAGCGACCACCAGCTGGTAAAAGATATCATCAGCGACGAAGAGGCTAATTGTCAGGCTAACGTACAACCCATCCAGCAACAGATGGATGAGGTGACCAAGCAGCGCAATGAGTTGAAAGACCAGCAGAAGGGCAAAAAGGACGAGGAGATTCCGCAAGCTGACAAGGACAAAGTGAGTGACCTTGACAAGCAATGGGATGAGCTGAAGAAGAAGAAAGATGCCGTATATGCCGATTATGCAGGCAAGAATCAGCAAGTGAAACAACTCATTGATTTGGCACTGTTACAAAACGGCTTACTGAAGGGTGAAGCTTTGAGCAATTTCATCAAACGCAGCATTGAATTGATGAAATAAAAGAATAAAAAAACTGCGAATAAGCATTGCCAATTAAAAAAAAGTATGTAAATTTGCAGCCGTTAAACAAAAACGGACTGGTTCCGTAGCTCAACTGAATAGAGCATTTGACTACGGATCAAAAGGTTGTGGGTTTGAATCCCGCCGGAATCACTCCTTGATGCGTTTAACTACGGCTTGGTTCCGTAGCTCAACTGAATAGAGCATCTGACTACGGATCAGAAGGTTGTGGGTTTGAATCCCGCCGGAATCACAACAAGGAAAAGGGAGACAGAAAGTTCACTTTCAAGTCTCCTTTTTTGTTATGGTGAGACAAACCCGTTACAAGTATATAATCATTGTTTATATGGAAGATCAAGTTGTATTTATAGTGGTGATGGGATTCATTATCTCATTGTTAACACTGCTGGCCAATAAATTGCGTATAGCCTACCCTGTTTTGCTTGTATTGGCAGGATTGTTTATTAGTTTTATATCGGGCATGCCTGACATAAATATGGATCCCGCTCTCATTTTCTATATATTCTTACCCCCACTGCTATTTCAGTCGGCCTATGCAATATCACTGAAGGAGATGTGGCAATGGAAGCGAGTGATCTTAAGTTTTGCCTTCTTGGTCGTACTGCTAACCGCTGCCGGTGTGGGATTGATAGCCAGCTGGATAATACCAGGAATGACGCTGGCGATGGGCATGGTTTTGGGAGGTATCGTTTCATCAACCGATGCGGTAAGTGCCACTACCATTATGCAACAGATTAAAGTGCCCAGTCGAATCGCTACTATACTGGAAGGAGAGAGCCTACTTAACGACGCCTCTTCCCTGATTGTATTCAGTTTCGCTTTAATGGCTGTACAGACAGGGCATTTCGAGATACAACAAGCACTGCTCAGTTTCTGCTGGATGGTTGTTGGAGGGGCAATTATTGGTATTGTTATAGGAATAGGTTTTGTATATCTTCATAAGGTAATGCCTGCCGACACGAACGTCACCATCGTATTTACTTTAATTGCACCATTCATGATGTATATAGCTGGTGAATCTGCCAGCGCTTCAGGCGTGTTGAGCGTAGTGTTTGGCGGATTCTATATGGGACAGCATACAAAAGACCTTGACAGCAAGACACGATTGTTGGGCAGTAGTGTGTGGAGCAACACAGCCTTTGTGTTGAACGGTTTTGCATTTTTGCTGATAGGCTTAAACTTACGAGAGATTGTGAATGCTTTTGAAAGCGATGGTATAGGCATCGTGCAGGCTACTTTCTATGCGCTGTTCATAACAATAATAATCATGGCTTTGCGAATGTTTAATGCCTATCTGGCCATTCCAATTAGTAAATGGCGCAGGAAAGAATTGGGGATTAGTCAGAAAATGATTATCGACTCTCCCACCGCTTTCATTGTAGGCTGGTGCGGCATGAGAGGTGTTGTGTCACTAGCTGCGGCACTTTCAATTCCTTTTACCTTACCTGGTGGCGAGGCTTTACCTCATCGCAGCATCATTTTATATTGCACATTCATAGTAATCCTTACTACCCTGTTACTGCAAGGTCTTACTTTGCCCCTACTCCTGAAATGGATTCACTTTCCTGCATACCATGACAACCTCGATACTGATGAGGCGAGTCTTATTATTCGCAAAGGATTGGCAGAATGTGGCCTGCGATACCTACAAGAACATCCTTCAAATACAGAAAACGATGTAGTGATGCGCAACATTGTGGAGCATTGGCAGGCTTTGGCCGAAGCACGCGCCACAGAATCGTTGTTTAAGTCTGCCAAGCAAACTTACCATCAGATTCTGGATGTGCAACGCAACTATTTGTATCAATTGAATCGTGAGCGTCCTGACATTGACAAAGAACTTATACGCCATTTCATACGTCGCATTGATTTGGAGGACGAACGTATGAGAAATGACTGACCAGGCACAAGAATCTTTCATGAGAAAGAAAACGAAAAAAGCAGGATTGATTCCTGCTTTTTTTCGTAGGGACGATCGGGCTCGAACCGATGACCTTTGCAATGTGACTGCAACGCTCTAAACCATCTGAGCTACGCCCCTAACATATGTTTAATTTAAAACCGTGCAAATGTACAGGTTTTTCTGAACCTGACAAAATATAATGCACTTTTTTTATTGGTTACCTCAAATATCACTCACTATTGTCCTCCCAAAAGGAGTCAAGGCTATACCAGCAAACTTGAAATGCTGCAAACCGAATGGTATACCTATGATAGTGATGCAAAGAAGTATACCAAACAACAAATGGGTAAGACAAATAGGCAAACCAGCAATGAGCCATAAAATATTCATTATGGTACTTAAGCATCCTGGCTGACCAGGCAGCAAATCTACCCTACTCCCAAATGGCCACAACATGAGTATACCTAATTTGAACGCCTGTAGTCCGAAAGGGATACCAATAATGGTAATGCATAGAGCTACACCTGCTATGAAATACTCAAATGCAGTCTGTAAACCACCTAAAATTAACCAAAGAATATTACCTATTAGTTTCATAATTCATCATGATTTTAACGACAAAACAACGGCAACTGTCTTCTCAGACCGTTGCCGTTTTTACATTTTCTTGCTTTACTATAATCAACTAAAAGTTAAATTAACCGCCCCTAATTTAGTGACAAATCTGCATATCACCAAATATTTAAGCAAATAATTGTACTATTTTTTGAATTAGCATACTTTTACCATAGCAGCAAGTCGCTTGCATTTGTCACGCAACGGACCTAAATCGCTGCCCAACGGAGCAGAAGCTAACATCACTCCCATCCTTCTATGAAGTCTTGCTACTGGCTTACCAAAGATACGCAAATCAGTGTCATCTTCTTGCAAAGCATCCTCCAATCCTATATAATCAGGCATTGATTGCTTCACGATATCAGACAGGATTACTGCACTTGCTCCACAACGCAACTGCTTGATGGCTGGTATCGGTAATCCTAAAACGGCACGAGCATGCAATTCAAACTCGCTGAAATTCTGACAACCACTCAGGGTCACCATGCCAGTATCATGTGGACGAGGAGACAACTCTGAGAAATAGACACCATCTTTATTGCTAATGAAGAACTCTACGCCCCAGATTCCAGCGCCTGTCAAAGCCCCTGTTACCTTAGCAGCCATCTCTTGTGCAGCTTTCAGATGTTCAGGCTTCATTGGCATGGGTTGGAAACTCTCGCGATAGTCACCGCTGATTTGCACATGACCAATGGGTGCACAGAACAAAGTAGGCGCATTTTTCTGAGTAACGGTAAGCAAAGTTATCTCATAATCGAAATGGATGAACTGTTCAACAATTACCTCCTTGATATCGCCACGAGCCCCCTCGCTGGCCTCTTTCCATGCTTGTTCCAAGTCTTCGGCCTTTTTAACGACAGACTGTCCATGACCAGATGAAGACATCAACGGTTTGATGACACAAGGGAAACCAATAACCGATGTCGCTTCTTTCAGTTCGTCAAGGTTCTTGGCATATCGGTAGTTAGCTGTCTTAACGCCCAATTCCTTTGCTGCCAAATCACGAATAGCCTTGCGATTCATGGTATAGTTTACCGCGCGGGCACTGGGCACCACCTGGATACCTTGTTTCTCAAAATCAAAAAGGCGTTCAGTACGGATGGCCTCGATTTCAGGTACGATAATGTCTGGCTGATGCTTCTCTACAACCTTTTGCAGCGCATCCCCATCAAGCATACTAAACACTTCACACTCGTCGGCCACCTGCATTGCAGGAGCACCAGCATAAGCATCACATGCCACCACATGCTGACCTAAACGCTGCATGGCTATGGTGAACTCTTTACCCAGTTCACCTGACCCTAATAATAATATTTTTTTCATTGATGAGCCTCTCTTAATAAATCGTTTACAACTTTAACAGGGTTGAAGGTAGAAACAGGAACCTCCACGAAAACGGTATTCCAGTCGCTCATCGCTCCATTCCACAAGCCTGGCAGTTCGAGCGCTTTCAACTCACGACCATTCTTCGACTTCTGTGAGATAAAGCCTGTGGCCTTATCCACATATTTTGGCAAGTCGAACTTGTTGCCTTTGAAATCTTTGATGGCACAAACCAAATCAACAGGATTGAAATGAGTACCTTTCTCAAATAAAGCCTTCTTCTCTGGATCGTTCATATCAATCTGAGAGCTCTCAAGGATTTGTGAAGAGATAGTCCCATCGGGATTGTAAGCCAGGAATGGACCACCACCTGGTTCACCCAAGTTCTTCACCATACCACACACACGCATCGGTCGATTGAGCTTCTTCTTCAGATAGATCACCAATTCAGAGTCTTCCAGATTCTTGGTATCTGGATTCTTGCAGAACAGCTGTTTCTGAACGAATTGTAAGATGTTGAGCACTTGATCGTGAGTATATTTACCGCTCTCCAACAACTCTAAATAGCTGAATGCCTGCTGCTGTAATGTTACCAGTACGCCAGCCAACATCTTCTTGTAAACCACCGTATCACCTCTCAGCCTATCGCTCACCACATTGTCAATATTCTTGATGAAAACAATATCGGCATCCAAATCATTTAGGTTCTCAATCAATGCTCCATGACCACCTGGACGGAAAAGTAACTCTCCATTGTCCTCACGGAACGGCTCGTTGTTCATATCTACCGCAATAGTATCAGTGCTGGCCTTTTGCTCAGAGAAAGAGATGTCGTATTCAACACCATATTTATCAGCATAGCTGTCAGCCGTCTCAGCCACCTTGGCTTCAAAGAGCGCACGATGCTGCGGAGAAACGGTGAAATGCACATTTACCTTCCTGCTCTTGTTGGCTGCATACAGGGCCCCTTCCACCAGATGCTCTTCTAATGGAGTACGGTTGCCCTGCTCATAGCTATGGAATTTCAGCAAGCCTTTCGGCAAATTGCCATAGTTCAATCCTTCTTCCTTCAACAAAGCAGCTACCACTTTCTTATAGCTACCTTCTGCCACCAAAGCATCAATGCCCTTACCATAAATCTTCAGGCAAGCTGCATCGAGGTCGTTATAGAAAGCAAACTTTCTGATATCAGCAAAGAATGTTTTTTCATAAGCCTTGGTAGGCACCTCATAATCTGCATCCAAGAAACCAAATAAATCCTTAAACATACGACTGGCTGCGCCAGATGCAGGAACAAATTTCACTACCCTTTTGTCGGTCATGGTAGAGGTATAAACATCCCATGCCTTCAGAAAAGCATCTTGATTAACAGGAGAAATTTCCATAATTCCATTATCAACCGATGCTGCCGCATACAGTTTCAGGAAAGGGAAACCATGCTCGAAACAGGCCAGTTCTTCGGCCAATTTTTCTTCGGAAATGCCTTTTTTCTTCAGCAATTCCTTGTCTTGTTGTGTGATTGTCATATTGATTAGATTTAATTTTTTCTTCATAAGTAGCAAATATAAGAAGATTTCTGCAGAATATCATCTATATGATGGTTAAAATTCTCGTTCATGTTCTTTTTTTTCGTGTTGATGCCACGAAATCTTGTTGTAGTGGGTTAAAAAGACTAATTTTGCACACCAAATATAATATAAACTAAAAAATGAGAATACAGTTTTTGATGTTTCCCTTCATGGTGCTACTGGCAGTAATATACATCTATTACCGCATTTGGCAGATTTTACCTTTTAGTCAGATTGGGAAGTGGATTACCACCCTTGCATTCCTCTTACCCGTGGGTTTATTTTTCGGCTACATGGCATATAGGAGCACCAACACTTCGTTGTGGATTAATCAAGTGATATCAACAATAGGCACTTCTTGGATGATTATCCTGCTCTACCTCTTGATGATCTTCGTGGTAATTGACATAGCCCGTTTGTTAATTCCTGCTATACGACCTTGGTTTATCAACAGTCTTTATGGTACCATTGGCATTGCAGCATTTCTCATCGTCACTTTTGTAGGAGGCAATTTGTGGTATCATCACAAAGTACGTGTGCCGCTAAACATACAGATTGATAAGCCCCTCAAGCCTATTAAAGTTATAGGTATCAGCGACCTGCACTTAGGTTATACCATCGGCAAAAAGGAATTGAGCAAGTGGGTGGATATGATTAATGAAGAACATCCTGACGTGATACTGATAGCAGGCGACTTGATTGACAGCAACATCATACCTGTTGAGCAACAGAAGATGTATGAAGAACTGAGCAGACTGAATGCTCCGTTAGGCGTTTATGTCAGTTTAGGCAACCACGACTACTATGCTGACAACAACAAAAGTGAGTCGTTCATACAAAAGGCAGGCATCCAACTGCTGAAAGATGAAGCCGTATTGGTGAACGATGCTTTCTACGTGGTGGGACGTGATGACCGTACAAATGAGGGGAACCGCAAATCGGTAATGGAACTAACAAAGGACCTTGACCATACCAAACCGATTTTGCTGATGGACCACCAGCCCTATCATTTAGACAAGTCTGCAGAAGCTGGAATAGATTTCCAACTATCGGGACACACACACCGCGGACAGATATTCCCTATCAACCTGGTAACAGATATGATATATGAGAAATCACACGGATATCTGCAAATAGATAACACGCACATATATGTCAGTTCAGGCATCGGACTCTGGGGCGGAAAATTCCGCATAGGCACTCAAAGTGAATACCTGGTGATGGAAATGAGTGGTAAATAAAAAGGATGTGCTTACGAGCACATCCTTTTATAATTCAATACGCCATGAAGTATTGCTTGCCGTTTTCTTCAACCATACCAATACGGTCTTCTCGAGCCAGCCATCCTATGGCATACGCCAAATCTGTAGCATGAAGTTTTGTCTGCACTATCATGTCGATAAATGTCATTCGACTTGCCGCATTCTTCAATATATTCCACACTAATCTGGCATTTTTCGCGATTCTATCAGCGTTCATGGTATTTTCTCCTTTCGTTAATATATCGTGTTTACTTGATTTCTCAATAAAGATAAGACTTTTTTCAGTAGCAACCAAATATTTTAAAAGAAAAAACGCATAATTTAATAAAAAAGTCTCCGTTTATGCATTTTTAAACAGTTTGGTTGGTTTTTTTAAACACTTTTCATTAACTTGCAGTCGATTTTACGATAGCACCATGACAGAACAGACAGTCTTTTCCCCAGATGAGCACAAACTCTTTCTGGCATTATATCATAAACTACTCAGACTGACAGGAGATTCTTTCTTGCCAGTTGACACTCGTAAGCTTAAAGAGCAACTGGTAAAAGCCATCGGTTCTGGCAAGATGACTCGTGACATTTTCGGATTACACCCAATACTCAAGAGTTTACAAACCGCTATCATTGTTGCTGATGAGATTGGCATGAAGCGTGCCTCTGTCATGGGTATCATGCTGCATGAGTGTGTTAGTTCGGGGAGTTGCACCATCGAAGAAATAGATGATTGTTTTGGCTCTGACGTGGCTGGCATCGTACGAGGACTCATTAGGGTACGTGAATTGTATGTTAAGAGTCCGTCGATAGAATCAGAGAACTTCCGCAAACTGTTGCTGACATTTGCCGAAGACATGCGCGTGATACTCATCATCATTGCTGACCGCGTGAACATCATGCGCCAAATACGTGATGTTGAGAACAAAGAAGCTCGTCTGCAAGTGGCTAACGAAGCGGCCTATTTGTATGCTCCCCTTGCCCACAAACTGGGCCTTTACGCTTTGAAGTCTGAGTTGGAAGACCTCTCGCTGAAATATACCGAGCATGACATATACTATCATATCAAAGACAAGCTAAACGAAACCAAGAAGAGCCGCGATGCCTACATCGCCCGTTTCATTGGTCCGTTAAAGAAGACGCTGGAAGATGCTGGATTGAAATTTCACATCAAGGGACGCACCAAGTCCATTCACTCCATCTATCAGAAGATGAAGAAGCAAAAGTGCCCGTTCGAAGGTGTGTATGATTTGTTTGCTATCCGAGTAATCTTAGATTCTCCTTACGAAAAAGAGAAAATGCAATGCTGGCAAGTATATAGCATTGTAACAGACATGTACCAACCCAACCCTAAGCGCCTGCGTGACTGGCTTTCTGTACCCAAGAGCAATGGCTACGAGTCGTTGCATATCACCGTGATGGGACCCGAAGGCAAATGGGTGGAGGTACAGATTCGTACAGAGTGCATGGATGAGGTGGCCGAGAGAGGTTTGGCTGCACACTGGCGCTATAAAGGCATCAAGGGAGAGACTGGTCTTGATGATTGGTTGTCATCCGTACGTGAAGCTCTCGAAAGTTCTGAAGGCACTGGCCTGGAAGCGATGGATCAGTTCAAGATGGACCTCTATGAAGACGAGGTGTTTGTTTTCACCCCCAAGGGCGACCTCTACAAACTCCCCAAAGGTGCCACGGTACTTGACTTTGCTTTTATGATACACACCAAACTGGGTTGCAGTTGCACAGGTGGCAAAGTAAATGGTAAGAATGTGCCTATCCGCCAGGAACTGAAAAGTGGTGATCAAGTGGAAATCATGTCATCATCTTCTCAAACGCCGAAGCAAGGATGGCTCAAGATTGTGGTAACCTCAAAAGCACGCACCAAAATCAAGCAGGCACTTAAAGAAACAGAGGCCCGACAAAGTGCGTTCGCCAAGGAGGAGCTGGAACGCAAACTTAAGAATCGCAAGATTGACTTTGATGAATCTGTAATGATGAAGGTCATCAAACGCATGGGCTATAAAATCATCACCGATTTCTATCAAAATCTGGCCAATGGTACCATTGACACTAACACTATCATTGACGAATATTTAGAGCAACTGAGGCGCGAGACAGAAAATACAGAATCCCAAACACGTACAGCCGAAGGCTTTAGTTTGCAAAAGATTGAGGGCGAGGAGGAAAACAATCGTGAAGACGTATTGGTGATTGACCAGAACCTCAAAGGCATTCAATACCAACTGGCTCAATGCTGTCACCCTATCTATGGTGACGACATCTTTGGCTTTGTGAGCATCAAGCGTGGTATCATGATTCATAGGACCAACTGCCCCAACGCCCATGATATGCGTGAGCGATATGGCTATCGCATCGTTAAAGCCCGCTGGGCTGGCAAGTCGGTCGACTCGCAGTATCCTATTACCCTTATGGTGGTGGGCAACGACGATATAGGAATCGTTACCAACATCACCTCTATTATTAATAAAGAAGTAGGCATCAACTTGCGTAGCATAGGCATAGAAGCCAACGATGGTCTGTTCAGCGGCCAACTAACTGTAATGGTGAGCGACACATCGAAACTGAATGCCTTGATCAAGAAACTAAAAACCGTGAAAGGTGTAAAGAACGTTAGCAGATTATGAGTTATAGTTTTAAGAAACAACTTAAGAGTTTTACCTTTGCCTGGAAAGGCATCCTCACTTGTGCAGGACATGAGCAGAATATCACATTCCACCTGTTGGTAGCAATTATTGTTATTGCAGCAGGATTTTTCTTTAACATTACACACGCGGAATGGATGGCAGTGATGCTATGCATAGGAACTGTAATTACTGCCGAGTTGTTCAACTCTGCCATCGAAAGATTAGTCGACCTGGTATCTCCCGAATGGAATAAAATAGCTGGAGAGGTGAAAGATATTGCTGCTGGAGCTGTATTGGTGACAGCCATCACAGCAGCTGTCGTAGGTCTCATAGTATTCCTACCCTACGTATTGGCTTTATTCTAACCAAGGGCGCACCCGCTTCTGTTTGAAGTATGACCAGGTAACTGTACCCATCATCAGCACCGCAAGCAGTATGGTGACACTTCCAAACAACAGGTTGCTGGCAATCCTTTCTCCTTCAATCATTCCCAAGATAAGTCCTGTCTGCGTAGCCAACTGTAAAGTAGTATTGGCAGTACCTCGCTGGCAATGATGCGACAGTTTAACAAACAGCCTTGTCAACGGAGCAGTGACAAACGTAAGTACCACCACCATCAGTGTCCCCGCCCATGAATATGGAGGAAGCAGATTGAGCAACATACCTATACCGAACGATAGCATACACACATTTACCGCTGGCACCCATGCCAAAGGCAAGAAAAACCGGTCAATATTGAACAATCCCACTCCTACAGGAGCCCTGAAAGCCACATACACACCTGCTTCGATAACGAGTGTGAGTAAGAACAAAGCCAATGAAATGAATACAAAACTACTGAAATCCATCACCAGATAGAAAGGCGACAAACAGCACAACCCTATCAGCAAGCCTAAAGCCCCCGAAAAAGCATAAATACGGTTGCCCTTGCCTCTGCTGTGAGACTGTGTAATATCTATACCAATGGTAATACCAGCCGTAGTGGCGATGCCAAACATAGCGCCAGCCAAAAACATCAGCAACATCACCTGCCAGGATGCTGTTACCATCAGCCATCCGCCAAAGCAAAGGGCTATGGCTAAAGTAGATAACATCAATACATGTTTCCGTTTAAACATATCTCCCAGAAAGGCGTGTAAAGGCCCTACTCCTATCATTGCAACCACAAACAGCAGTAGCGAAGTTGCCATCTCCGTCTGGTTCAATCCCATCAGGTAACAATGTGCAGGCAAAATGGGCAGCAACGTCCACACTGCTGCATAGAAAAAAAAGTTGGACAAGCAAATGCGCCAGAAATCCAACGTCATCAGTTTATGAGTGCTTTCTTTCATTGATTTCAATCAGTTTATCAAAAGAGAAATCCCTGTAGTCATTTAAGATGTAATGGCACAACGGAGCTATATCCTCAGCCTTATTGGTGGTAGGCACACCTATTACGGTAGCCCCGGAAGCCAAGCCCGACTTAAGTCCGTTGAAGGAATCCTCGAATACAAATGTATGTGCGGCATCCGTTCCGAACGTCCTCATCCCCAATAGATAGCAATCCGGATCTGGCTTCGATTTGGTAAACATCTCAGCAGTGAAGATGCGGTCAAACAATTGGGGGATCTCAGGATGGGCGTCATATACGGCAGCCATCTTTCCCTTGTCAGAACTTGTCACCACAGCCGTCATCACCCCATTAGCCTTTAAGTCGTGAAGGAATTCTTCAAAGCCGTCGATATAATCATATTGCATGTGTTGCTCGAAATACTTCAACTTGCCATCAATGGTTGCCCAATGGGCTTCACATCCTTTGAAATAAGTATTGAAGATGGTGGTCAGTGTCTGACCTTTAATAATCTGTTCCAGATTTTCATGTTGTAGATATTCAACACCTATTTGGTGCCAGAACACACTGTATTGTGACTCTGTGTCCATCACCACTCCGTCGAAATCGAATAGTACCGAGAATTTCTCTCTTGTATTCATAAAAACATATAGTTATCAAAAACCGGGTGCAAAGATAACAAGTTTTTTTCGTATCTTTGCAACAAAAACATCAAAACCGTATCATTTATGGAAGAGAGCATCCGACAAGCTGTTAGTACTTTAAAGCGAAATTTCGCCTATTTATGGTTTGCTGCCTTGTTTATCATCATATTAGGAGAGTCTGGTGGTTTCAGCCTTACAGGCGCCTATGCCGACAATGTTAGAGTGGTTTATTTCACCGAAACAATTGTTATCCTACTCACTGCCTGTTGTGTGCCTGCAGCCTTGAAATTCTTCGCATGGATAAAGAAAAGAAATAATAGTACTGATGTCAGCATCGACACTGCCATTCATCAGTATGTGATGTGGTGTAGTATAAGGATCGTGATTTTGGCTGTTCCTATCATCTTTGGCATTATAGGATATTATCTGATGTTAAGTACCTCGTGCATTCTCTGCGCATGTATCGGTTTGACTGCCTCTCTCTTCTGCGTACCATCAGAAAAACAATTAAAGAAGGATTTATTGATTGACCCATGATTTTTGCACAACACACAACATTTTGTGCAGATTTTCAGCATCTTATGTACGATAAATTGTTAAATGTCTATAATTGTCGGTAATATTATTCTTTTTTCCTGTATCTTTGCAACCGCAAATCAAAAAACAATAAGATAAGATTAAAATGAAAGCATTTGTTTTTCCTGGGCAAGGTGCCCAATCAGTAGGTATGGGTAAAGACCTCTATGATAATAATCCATTGGCAAAAGAATTATTTGAGAAGGCTAATGATATTCTGGGCTATCGCATCACAGACGTTATGTTCGAAGGCACAGATGAGGAATTGAAGCAGACCAAGGTTACACAGCCTGCTGTATTCCTGCACTCTGTTATTTCTGCTCTCTGCATGGGTGATAAGTTCAATCCTGAAATGACGGCTGGTCATTCACTGGGTGAGTTCTCTGCACTGGTAGCAGCTGGTGCACTCAGCTTCGAAGATGGACTGAAACTGGTGTATGCCCGCGCTATGGCGATGCAGAAAGCTTGTGAGGCACAGCCCTCAACAATGGCTGCCATCATCAACCTGCCTGACGAGAAAGTAGAAGAAATCTGTCACCTTATTTCAGAAGGAGGTCAAGTAGTAGTAGCTGCTAATTACAATTGCCCTGGTCAGATTGTTATCTCAGGAACAATTGAAGGTGTCAACAAAGCTTGCGAACTGATGAAAGCTGCTGGTGCAAAGCGCGCATTGCCACTCAAGGTGGGTGGTGCATTCCATTCTCCATTAATGCAACCAGCCAAAGAAGAATTGGAGGCAGCCATTAATGCTACCAACTTCAGCACTCCTAAGTGTCCTGTTTACCAGAACGTTGATGCTAAGCCCCACACTGACCCATCTGAAATCAAAGCCAATCTGGTGGCACAGCTAACAGCTCCAGTACGTTGGACCCAAACAGTTGAGAACATGTTGGCCGACGGTGCTGACGACTTTACAGAATGTGGTCCTGGTTCCGTACTGCAAGGCATGATACGCCGCGTCAACAAGGATGTGTCAGCTCACGGTATTGTAGATTAAAACAGTATCTGTTCGTCTTCCAACTCACACGAGGTAAAGCCCATTTCCTTGGCTTTATCTTGAGGAAAAGTGAAATAGGTGGCGTTTGCCTCAGTGCAGACCTCACCTTTTTCATTATAGATAGTTGCCTGTATGTTGGCCATCCCCATGCGCTTCCAAACCAGGTGAGCACGTAAAGTAATCATCGACTCGGTAGTCATGATTGGCTTATGGTAGCGAACCTCCAGTTTGCTGGTCACCCCACTCGTTTGCAACTTACGAAACACTACCCAACCGCAAATCTCATCAAGTAACGTACTTTGAATACCTCCATGCAAGGTATCAATCCATCCTTGGTAATGTGTGGTAGGCTTCCAGAAACTCACAATATCGTCACCATCTTCATAGAATTCCATCTTCACCCCTAATGGATTGTCTGGACAGCAACCAAAACAGTCGTAATGGTCTTTGTGCAACCACGGGTTTTTAATCTTTTGCATAATCAATCAAATTTGAATAGATTTAGCAAATATAAGGATAATTATTCTTAACTTCGCAGCGTCTAACCTAAAAAAACAAGATAATGGATAAAAAAGTAAGCGGGCATGCTGCCGTGATATTGGCAAACGTAATATTCGGTTTGGGTGTTCCTGTCACCAAATACCTATTGGAAGAATGGGCCACACCTATGGTGTATATGGCCTTGCGTTGCATCGGTGCAGCTCTGGTTTTCTGGCTGATAGCTGCCTTCTTACCCAAAGAGAAGGTGGAGAAGAAAGACCTGATTGTGATTATGCTGGGCGGCCTTACTGGCTTTGTCATATCACAAACCCTCACAGCCTGGGCCCTGAACTATACCAGTCCGGTTTATTACTCTCTCATCGCCACTCTCGTACCTATTGGCACCATGCTGTTGGCTGCTTTGTTCCTCAAGGAAAGCATTACAGGCATCAAACTGTTGGGTGTTTGTCTGGGAATCGCAGGTGCTGCCTTATTGGTATTGGTAAAATGGCAAACAGAAGCAGGTAGCAACGACCTATTGGGCATCTTCTTAGCCTTGTTGAGCTTGCTCACATGGGTCATTTACCTCATCATTACCAGCAAGGTGTCACAAAAATATACTGCTGTCACCCAAATGAAGTGGACTTTCCTTGTATCCACCATCGCTGTAATACCCTTTGCTTGGAACGAATTTGGACAAACGAAGCTATTCGGAGGAGACTATGGTTTCTCCGAAGGACTGATGGGTATTGGTGGTATGGCCTTCATCGTTTTGTTCGCTACCGTAATGGGCTATTTCATGATTCCTTATGCCATGAAATATTTGCGTGCAACAACAGTAAGTATATATACCAACCTGCAACCCATTGTGGCATCGCTCATTGCCATTGCCATTGGACAGGACATCCTCACATGGGATAAACCAGTAGCAGCAGTACTGGTTTTAGTCGGTGCCTATCTGGTTACACAAAAGAATTGATCCGACCATCATACACAACAATAAAATGGCAGGCCATGATGGTCTGCCATTATTGTTACTATGAAGGGAGAAATATTACTGCATTTCTCTCAGCCAAACGTCGATGCCTGATTTATCAGCATCCAAACGCTGCTTAATTGGTGCCACATCTGTCTGACCGAAGTGATAAGGAATCAGCACCTTCGGTTGAATCATCCAAGCAGCACGAATAGCTTGGTCAACCGTCATGGTATAAGGCTGGTTCACTGGTAGGAATGCCACATCAATCTCCTCATCCTTCAGATTCGACATCTCAGGTATATCCTCCGTATCACCTGCAATGTAAATCTTTAGTCCGTCGATGTTCAGCACATAGCCATTACCCACCCCTTTAGGATGGAACTGCAAATGATCCGGCGTAGTGTTGTACGCTGGCACCACCTTCATCGAGATGTCCTTAGTGATATTGCGTGTATCGCCATTGCGTAACACCATACCCTTGTTCATTCGGTCGAAACAACGCTGGTTCATAAACAACAGGTTATTAGGTTTACTAATCAGCTCAATCGTCTCAGGATTAAAATGATCACCGTGCTCGTGTGTCACAAGTATCAAATCACCTTTTGGGAATTTGGTGTAATCAGTGCCATAATTAGGCACAGCATCCACATGAATCACATAGCCATCAAACTCGATAGCCATAGTGGCATGTTTAATCAACGTGATGTTTACGTCTTTGCCACTCTTCGTCTTAAAGGTTTCCACCTTATAATCTTGCGCTGATACCGTCATTGCGGTGGCTAATGTCAACGCCATCATGATTGATTTTCTCATCTAATTTATTATTTATTGATAATTTACCATATTCTTCTTTCATCTTACCCGTTCTTACCAATTCGTTGATAGCCTTATCGGCTGCCAAATCCACATTAGAACCTTTACGGCTGAATCCTATCAATGTAGCCATCACCTTTTTCAGGTCTTCGCGAGGAATGGAGATCTGTTGTTCTACCGCATAAAGGGCGGCATTCATCAACTCAATCAATGGTACATCGGCAATATCACGTTTGGAATCCACCCGATAGTAGGAATAGTCGAATGCTACCACTTTGTCTATCCAATACACATTATTCTTGCCATCACTTATCGGATCAAGATAGAAGCCAGGCAACAGCGAATCCACCAAACTTTGCAGTCGTGGTGTCACACGCTGCATGTTCCACAAAGTGGCAATGCGCTTGTACAAATAATTATTGGTAACAGGTTGTTCCACTGAAATAATCTGTGTAAGCTGTTCCTTTACCTTGGCTGCATTCTTGATGACACGCTCAATGTCAGGCTGTCCCGTAGATGCCCTCAGCGAAGCAGTCTTATACACTTTCTCGCGCAGGTTCACGGCTTTAGCTACAGGCTCATCGGCCACGCTGAACAGCTTCAGCTGGGGGGATTGTTCCTCATCGTGTCTCTTTTTAGCCTCTTCCGGATGTAACAGGTAATAAATTTCTTGAAGGATATTGTTCAATACCCTTTCTTTGTCTTGGAACCAATCAACAGACCACACACGCAAATAGTTCCAGTTCAGCATTCGTAGCACATTAGGCTGACATATTTCGCGATCGCGAGTGGTCTTGGTATTGTAATAGCTCAAACCATCTGTCAGGATACCCAATAGATATTTGTCAGGATCACGAGGATCAACAACTGCCAAATCGATGCGGAAGTTAGACTTACCCACCATCTTATCCACCTGATAGCCATATCCTTCTAATGCAACAGCCAATTCATTGATAATTTCGCTCGCTTGCACCTGAGCAGTACTAACGGTTGGCAATACTTGCATACCCTTTGCGGCAAACTCAAGGAATCTTTTCAAGCCCACCACACCCTTGGCGTTAGAACGACGAAGGTCAATCTGCTCAGCCTTCAAGGTAGAGAACACCATCATTTCATAACGTGCGCGTGAAACAGCTACATTCAGTCGTCGCTCCCCACCTTCGTTGTTCAGCGGTCCGAAGTTCATCGACACATGTCCGTTCTTGTCAGGTCCATAACCCACCGAGAACAGAATCACATCGCGCTCGTCACCCTGTACATTCTCCAGGTTCTTGATAAAGATAGGCTCGTCACCTTGGTTAGCTTTCAACTCCAAATCAGGATGCTTGGCCAGTTCATCATCCAAATAGTCTTCTATCAGACTCTGCTGCACCTTGCTAAATGCAACTATGCCAATACTGTATTTGCTCAATTCATTATCAGACAAGCGTCTTATCACCTCCTGCACAATCTCCTTTGCCTCAGCCGGATTACTTCGTGTACGGCCCTTGTCATACGTACCTTCAATCTGCACGAGTGTCACTTTCGACAAACGGTCGTCAATAGACGGGAACGTATAGAGTCGTCCGTCATAGTACTGCGAATTGCTGAATGCAATTAAACTCTCGTGCTTGCTGCGATAGTGCCAAGTAAGGTAACGAGAAGGAATAGACAACGTGATGCAGTCATCGAGAATGCTGTCCATATCATCTATCTCAGCTTCCTCCTCATCCACAGCCGAGGTGGCAAAGAAACTGGTAGGCGGCATCTGCATAGGATCTCCTACAACCACCAGCGCCTTACCTCGTGCGATAGCGCCTACTGCCTCACTGGTAGGCATCTGTGAGGCTTCATCAAACACCACAATATCAAATTTATCTCTATCCAAGTCTATGTATTGCGCCACCGAAATAGGACTCATCAGCATACACGGACATAGTCTAGGCAACAAAGAAGGAATCTGATCAATAATCTTGCGAATGGTCGTACCACGCCCGCCATTAGCAATATTACGTTTCAATATACCCATCTCTGAGTTGGCTGCAGCTTCCATCGTTTGAGAAGGTACATTGGAGGCTAGTCGACAATACAGTTCTTTCTTCGTGAGTTCCTGGAAAGCAGCTGTCTCCTTACGGTATTTTCCTATCAGTTCGCTGAATATCACGCCATTGAACATGCGTAGATGCTCATCACTATCCACCCTCATCAAAATCAGCTGATGGTAAATACCCTTCAGCAATGCCTTAGCTGCTTCTGCTCCATTTTTGTGCTCTTTTTCAATATAGTCACATACACAATGCAGGCGTTCTGTCTCCAACTCGCGCTTTCGGCTCACCCACTGGCACCAGTTCCTCACCTTGTCAAAATTCATCATCCATCGGTCCAACGTATTGGGGATTTCAGTAGAAATGTTAACCTGAGGCAACGTCAAATGTGCAAAGGTAGCCATCATTGATTTCTGTTGATTGAACAACATACTTAGGTTCAACAGTTTCTTCATCTCATCACCATATTGTTGCTTGAACGATGGCAGATCGGAGCCTATCTTTTCCAAGAACAAATCCTTGACAGCTACATAGCTCATATCGTGCCTGTTAGCATAGTCAACTAAGAACTGTATCACTTGTGGTGCAGAATTATACGATTGTTCTATCTTGGTCCAATCCTGATGTTTGGCACTAACTAACGTACCGAATACATCCTTCAATAAATCAAGATATTCGTTGACCTTCTTGTCATTTTTCTGGTAAGTGTTCACATTGTCGAGCAATTCCACCACTCCATCCGGCTTCAATTGGGAGTCAAACACTTGCATCTTCTTCATGAACGAGCGTTTGGCAAAGAACCTCGTAAGGAACCATTTCTGCTGTATATTGTTCCATTCCTCCAACAAACGAACTGGATGGATGTCAAATATACCGTCAGTACACTGACGCTGCAACTGTTGCTTCAGCATATCACGCTTTCTGCCCGATGCCACCACCTCAACAAACTCTTTCCGGAAGTCTTGGTCGGCTGCCAGTTTCAACAAATTGCCATTCATATTATAGGCATTCTCTAAGGCAGCAACGAATTTAACAAATCCTTCAAGTTCTTCTATGCTATCATCTGTATTTGAGCCGAATATCTTATTCATGAAATCCTCGGCAGCCTGTTTATAAGCAGAGAAAGCATCACTATATTTCTGTAAGGATTCCTTTATCCTGTTGGTCATTTCCAACCGTGAATCATGAGGCTCCAGTCCTCGCAACGGATGGTCTGCAGGATGCCCTATTAACTGGAACACGGCATCCAGACTATTTAGGTAGCTCTCCCACTCATTCAACTTATCCACGTTCATCAACTTCAAATCGGGCAAACCATCAATCAGTTCATCGTCATTCTTAATCGATAAATAGCGGATGATATAATCATGAAGCGACAAGCCTGAAGGCAACACCTTGTGTAAAGCTTCGATGTTACTAATCATCTTCAGACGATGTTCGTACAAGTGATTGGCAACACTCTCAAACTCCTGTGGCGACTGTATATGTACAGCATCCAATGCCTTCTGCATCTGTGACAAGAAGTGCTGCTTGGTCATTTTGTTAGAATGCATCTCCAAACAGAACGGATCGAGTCCAATCTTCTTGAGTCGTTTCTGCACCACCTCCAAGGCTGCCATTTTCTCAGCCACGAAAAGCACTCGCTTGCCTTGATACAAAGCGTTGGCTATCATATTGGTAATGGTCTGTGACTTACCGGTTCCTGGAGGGCCATGAAGGATGAAGCTCTTGCCGTCGCCCGAGTCGATCACAGCCTCCATCTGTGAAGAATCCACATCTAACGGAATAGCATATCGCTGTGGCTTGATGGATTTATCCAGTATTCTGGAGTCCACACCACCTGTGTTGTCTTGCCATTTCAGCTTATTCTCCATCAGGGTGGCAATCACGGGGTTCAGTTTCAGCTTGGAAGCATTGGTATGTATGTCGTTCCACATCACGAACTTATTGAACGAGAACAAGCCCAGCAACATTTCCTCCAGTATGTTCCACCGTTTCATATTGCTCAGGTACTGGCGCAAAGCGGCAAACACTTGTTTCACATCCACGCCATGTTCATCGGTAGGCAAAGGATTCAAGCCCTTGAGATTGATATGGAATTGCTGCTTCAGCAACTCTATCAGTGTGATGTTCAATATCATGTCCTCATCACGCGAGCGAATCACATAGCCCGTTTCCCCACCCTTGCGCACCAGATCAACGGGCAATAGCAAGATAGGAGCATAGCGGGGCTGCACACTCTTCTCACTCTCATACCATTTCAGTAAGCCTATGGCCAGGAACAAAGAGTTGGCACCGTTCTCCTCCATCGCCGTACGAGCCATACGGTAGAGGAACTTGATGCCATTCTTCAACTCTGTCTCGCTATGGAATGATATCAATCGCTTGTTCTTCAGTTCGTCTTTTACCAGCGGTTCCAGATCAGCTGCCTGCAAAGAAGAGTCATACATACCGCTCTCTGAAGGCTCTATCTGCGTCTTGGGGAAAGGTTGCATCGTAAAACTCTTTCCGTTTTGCAACTCGTCTTCCACACAATCAATGCCAAAAGAAACAAAAGGAATGATGCGCTTTCCTAATTTTACGTTTAACAGATTGTTTCTTAAAGAGAAATCCAGCAATTTACGTTCCCAGATGGTCTGCTTGGTGACAGCCTGCTTATCCTCTTCAATCTTCAATGCATAGTGATCCAAGCGCTCCACCTTTTCTGTAGCATTCTCGTGCTTAACCCCTTCGTTCTCCACCGTCAGCTTACCATCCAATTCAATACGTTGTGGCAGTGGCTTCACGTTACTTAGTCGGCAACGGTGCACATCCACAAACAACTGGAAACGGTCTTCATCTTTCAGTTTCAAAACGGCCGATTTCACCGCTTCATCAAAGGCCACCCCTTGAGATGAAGTCAGTGCCGTAGTCTCCACCAGCACAATGTCATTTACGCCATCAGCACATTTCTTCAACAAGAACGAAGCATCATCACCAATGTTCTGTGCATAAATATCTTCCGTAATCCACGCCCCCACAAATGCATGACCTTTCTGCAGCACCAGTATAGGAAAAAGCCCAGCCGCTTCCAAGCAAGAAGCAAAGAGCAATGTGGTATCCAAACAAGTGCCCAGCTTCTCCGAAAGTACTTTGTCGGCCAACCTCACACGCTGTCCCATAGGCTCAAACGAAGCCGGAGGGGCAACATACACCAACGCCTCCTCACGCAGTGCCTCATAGATGGCTGCCACCTGTAAACGAGCCCTATGGCGGTCTTGTGTCTGATACTCATCCATAGCAGATGAACCAGTCCATTTCTCCATATACTGTGATGCCTTCACAATCACGCTCGAAATCAACGGATGATTGGGCACCACGAACGACGCCAGCAGTTCTGGACGCACAGAGGTACCCGTCCATTGGTCAAATGCCATCAAACTGATGGGGAAGTCGTGAATCAGCAATATATTCTCTCCTGCCGAGATGGTGATGGTAAAAACAGTTTCCACCATCTCAGTCATATTCAATAGTTTATCTACTAATGGCTCAATCTTCAATTCAGGTATCTGTGCTCGTTGACCAACTTCTATAAAATCTATATGCTGCTCGTTGGATTTGATAAATTCACCACTCACGCCCACCTTTACAGTTTGCCAGTTGACGGAGTCGTGATTCTCCACCTCACACATCGTGCAGGTATTAACTTTATTGAGCAGCATGGAATAGTTCACGCAAGGCAGATAATCCAGTCGCAACCCTCCATGGTGCCCATTTATAAAAGAAGTTATATAATCCATAAAACTGAGTGTTTTCTTGTTAAACACCTCAAATTTAGTCATTTTTTTAGGATTATCAATAAAAAATGCTTTATATTTGTAGAAAATAAGACAAATAAAACATAATATCATGAAAAGACACATCATTTCTTTGGCAGTCCTTGCGTGTAGCATAGGCATTTCTGCCCAACTGCCTTATCAAAATCCAGGACTTTCTCCTGAGGAACGTGCAGAAGACTTGCTGCTTCGTCTCAACTTGGAGGAGAAAGTAACACTGATGCAAAACACCTCGAAGGGTATCGACCGTTTGGGCATCAAGCCCTACGACTGGTGGAATGAAGCCCTGCATGGTGTAGGACGAAATGGTTTAGCCACCGTATTTCCTCAGACCATCGGTATGGCTGCATCCTGGAACAACGAGTTACTCGAAGAAGTTTTCACAGCTGTTAGCGACGAGATTCGAGTAAAGCACCGTTTAGCAAAAGAGTCTGGCAATGTTAAACGCTATCAAGGACTTACCTTCTGGACGCCCAACATCAATATCTTCCGTGACCCTCGTTGGGGACGTGGCCAGGAGACCTACGGCGAAGACCCCTACCTCACTGGCACGATGGGATTGTCAGTCGTTCGAGGCTTGCAAGGACCAGCCGATTCTCAGTATAATAAGGCTCATGCCTGCGCCAAGCATTTTGCCGTACATAGTGGTCCGGAATGGAACCGTCACGTGTACAATGCCGACCTTACCGACCCTCGTGACCTCTACGAAACCTACCTGCCTGCCTTCAAGGACCTGGTAACAAAGGGTGGTGTAAAAGAAGTCATGTGTGCCTACAACCGCTATGAGGGCAACCCATGCTGCGGCAGCAACCGCTTGCTGGTGCAGATCCTGCGCAATGAGTGGGACTACCAGGGCATCGTAGTGAGCGATTGTGGCGCCATCGACGATTTCTATCGTAAGGGTTATCATCAAACCAGCATGGATGCTGCAGAAGCATCGGCCACAGCTGTTTTAACAGGCACTGACCTCGAGTGTGGCTCTGCTTACAGAAACCTCGTATTGGCTGTGCAACGAGGCGAGATCAAGGAGAGTGACATCGACGTGAGTGTGAAGCGTTTGCTCAAGGCTCGTTTCGAATTAGGTGAGATGGACGATCATACGCCTTGGGACGACCTGCCTAACTCGCTGCTCAACAGCAAGGAGCACCAACAGTTGGCGCTTACGATGGCTCGTCAGAGTATGGTGTTGTTGCAGAACAAGAACGATATCCTGCCGCTGAAGAAGAACCTCACCGTAGCAGTGATTGGTGCCAATGCCAACGACTCAGTGATGCAATGGGGTAACTACAACGGTGTACCTGCTACCACTGTTACTTTGTTGAAAGCTTTGCAGCAGCGCTTGCCAAAATCTAAGCTCATCTATACCCAGGGTTGCGACCTCACCTCCGACCGCGTGTTTACCAGTCTCTTCAACCAGTGCTACAACGCTGCTGGCAAGGGCTTCTCGGTAGAATACTGGGACAATAAGGACTTCAACGGCAACTCTATTGTAAAGGGCCGTGAAACCACTCCTTGGTCACACTATACAGAGGGTAACACTGCTTTTGCAGCAGGTGTTCCATTGAATGACTTCTCTTGTGTGTATAATAGTACGTTCCATGCTACCCAGACGGCTGATGTAGAGTTCCGCATTGGTGCCTTGGGCACAGTGGTACTGAAAGTGAACGGACAGGAAGTGGAGAAGAAGACTGGCAACTTGAACAATCTCAGTGCATTCTATACACTGAAGGCTGAAGCTGGCAAGAACTATGACATCGAACTTCGTTACCAGTACCTTACTTATGCCGGCAAGCTGAGCTTTGACATTGGTTTGAATGAGGCGTTCAGTGCAGAGCGTGTATTACAACAAGTAGCCAAAGCTGATGTGGTAATCTATGCTGGCGGCATCTCACCCAGTCTCGAAGGCGAAGAGATGCCTGTGGCCATCGAGGGTTTCAAGGGTGGCGACCGTACAGATATCGAACTGCCTGCCATCCAGCGCAACTTGCTGAAGTCGCTCAAGGCTGCTGGCAAGAAAGTGGTATATGTCAACTTCTCTGGTTCTGCCATCGGTATGGTACCAGAGACGGAATCATGCGATGCCATCATTCAAGCATGGTATCCTGGTCAGGCTGGTGGTACAGCCATTGCCGATGTTATCTACGGCGACTACAACCCTGCAGGCCGTCTGCCTGTAACGTTCTACAAGAACATCAATCAGGTGCCCGATTTCGAGGATTACAGCATGAAGGGGCGCACGTATCGCTACATGACAGAGAAGCCTCTCTTCCAGTTTGGTTATGGTTTGAGCTACACCACCTTCCAGTATGGTACTCCTCGCATCGAGGGCAAGAATGTGGTAGTGGCTGTCACTAATACTGGCAAGCGTGCTGGCGATGAGGTGGTACAGCTTTACATCAAGAAGAACGACGAGAAGGATGGGCCGCAGAAGACCTTACGTGGATTTAAGCGTGTGAGCATTGCGGCTGGTCAGACGGTGAATGTCAGCATTCCTCTTTCTGATGAGACCTTCAATTGGTGGGACAACCGCATTCACACGGTTCATCCTATGAATGGTGCCTATACCCTGCTCATTGGCAGCAGCTCCGATGATGCCGACCTGCAGTCAGTCACCTACACCTTCTAACCTGACAATAGATTATAGAAAAGGCTGCATTTCTGCAGCCTTTTTCTTTTCTTTGCTATTATAGTCAACTACCTTTCTCAACATTAAGCATAGCTTTTCTTTGCTATTATCATATTTGATGGCTTCGCCGACTGCATCTCTTCCACTAAAAATCGCTCACGTTTTCCTAAAACGCAAAAACTCGCTTCGCTCAAACAGTTTGCGTTTTTATACGGAAAACTTTCCCGATTTTATTAACGCTGCAGAGAAGAATGTCGGCTCCACCATCAAGTTATTCTCTTGCCGCAAAGAAACTACCGGCTTGAAACATTGCATAGTGAAAGAGCATAAGTGGAGAGGCGTTAAGAAAAAACGAGCTTAGCGCGTTAAAAGCTGCAAGCCTGTTTGAGCGAAGCGAGTTCTTGCAGTTTAGCGAAAAGTGAAGTTTTTTTAGCCTTGGAGGTTCAGCTCTTGAACTATGCTAATATTGAATTAGGTAGTTGCCTTTATTCTATCACTACGACGACAAAAGTATTTGCAGGAATAGAGCCAGAAACAACGTTGTTGGATATCTGCAAAGGAATCTCGAAAGGCTGGATGCGATTCGGATGATCGATGCTGTTCTCAGCCTCAAGATCGTCACTCTGCAGGACAATTGCCTTCGCATGAGTGAACGACTGCCCCTTCTTCAAGCCATCCAACTTGACGCTGACAAACTGACTGCCAGAAGAAGTATTCGCCACCTTCACATACACCTCATTAGACTTAGCATTAATCACAGCCGAAGCAAACAAGCCATCCTGACCAGCAGCACCCGTCACAGGCTTGCCATTCATCGTCAACGACAACACATTCGTACCCTTGTAAGTGCTATACAATTGCTGCACATAATACGAAGCCGTACGCACCACACTCAGGTTGTCGAACCATATCAAGTCAGGACGCCACTGCCAGCCCTCCACATGCGCAAACAACGGAGCATAAGTAGCCATATGCACAATGTCAGCATTACGCTCCAAGCCCGTCATGAAAGCAGCCTCCAGCAAGGCAGGATAAAAATGGTTGTACTTCTTGCCGGCAATATGACAAGCATACTCACCTGCAAACACCTTCGGGCCCTTGCGGTCATAATTGTCATAACGAGCCCCCTGCGACAAGAACCAGTCGGCAGGACGATAGAAATGCTCATCCACCAGGTCAGCACCCAATCGTTTCATCTCAGGCCACAGATAATCAAACTGTTCACCCTCAGAGTTAGGACCCGCGCTACCCACAATCTTAATGTCAGGATAAGCCTTGCGAATCGCCTTCACAAAAGGCTCCAGATGCTGGGGATAAATCTCATCCCACTGCTCGTTGCCAATAGCAATATACTTCAGATTGAAAGGAGCCGCATGCCCCATATCAGCACGCAACTTGCCCCACTTCGTATCCGTACCCCCATTCGCAAACTCAATCAAGTCGAGCGCATCCTGCACATAGCTGTCCAGCTGATCCACAGGCTGATGGGCACTCGGATCATCATTCTGGAACTGACACGCCAAGCCACAGCTCAACACTGGCAACGCATCCGCGCCAATATCCTCACACAGCTGGAAGAACTCAAAGAAGCCCAATCCGTAGCTCTGGAAATAGTCAGGCAGATAACGATACGGGAAAGTATATTGCCAGCGGTTCTCATTCAAAGGACGATTCTCCACAGGCCCCACCGTATTCTTCCAGTTATAGCGAGTATCCAGGTCAGTACCCTCTACGATACAACCACCAGGAAAGCGGAAGATACCAGGCTTCAAATCCGCCAATGCCTGCGCCAGATCCTTGCGCAACCCATTCTTACGCCCCTTCCAAGTATCTGTTGGGAACAGCGACACATGCTCCAGATCCACCGGCTGACGCCCCTCGAGGAAGATACGCATAGAAGCCTTCTGGATGGTCTGGGTAGATGTAATCACCACCTCATAATTCTTCCACTCCTTCGAATCAATAGTCACACGTTCAGTAGCAAACGCCTGACGTTCCCCATTCGTGTAAGGGTCGCACAGTTCCACCCTGATCTTCACGGGGTCGTTCCCCTCCGCCAATCGAGCCCAAACAGAGAAGCGATAAGTGTTGCCCTCTTTCAGGCCCATGCCAAAGGTACCGCTGTTCTCTATCACCGTAAACTTGTCCTTGTGTCCCGTAAACGCCAGTCTCACATAATGAGGATTACGCTCAAACGGACCGTCGTTGCGTACCTGCACATTGCCCACCGTCTTCCAGCCATACAGCTGTTGTGGGAACTCAAAAGAGCGGTTCAGTACCAGCTCGGCATACAAGCCACCATCAGCAGCAAAGTTGATATCCTCGAAAAACAAGCCATACATCGTGTTCTGAATGGGAGCCCCCACCTTCTTCATCTGTACGGTCATCTCGTGTGTCTGCGCCTGCAAGCCCATCGTAGCCAGCAAAGCACAAGCCGTTGTTATCGTCCAAAGTTTTCTCATAAAACATCCGTTTTTATTAATTCATACCCCAAATGTAAGCATAAATAGCGATATTTTCATTATCTTCGCAGCATAATTAATGATAAAAAATAAAGCAATGAAGAAAACCAATCTATTAATTATGTCGGCAGCATTGACATTGACCGCCTGTAATGGTGGCACCCAACCCACTGGCGAGACCAACGACGAGATTATTGGTCGCACCACTGAGCTGAACATCAGCAACAAGCGCATGACTCCCGAAGCCCTTTGGGCGATGGGACGCATCGGCAGCATGGCAGTATCACCTGATGGCACTAAGGTGGCTTATACGGTGAGCTACTACAGCGTGCCACAGAACAAAAGCAATTCCGAGGTGTTCGTCATGAATGCCGACGGCAGTGACAACCAGCAGATTACCCACACCCCTAAGGGTGAGAGCAACATTGTATGGACCAGCGATGGCAAACTGCGTTTCCTGAGCAGCGAGAGCGGCAGCAGTCAGATTTGGGAGATGAATGCCGACGGCTCTGGTCGTAAACAGCTCACCAATTACGATGGCGACATCGAGGGCTTTGCCTTCTCGCCTGACGAGAGCAAGGTGCTTTTCGTCAGTCAGGTAAAGACGGTGGCCAGCACAGCCGACAAATACCCCGACCTGCCCAAGGCATCAGGCCGCATCATCACCGACCTCATGTACAAGCACTGGGACGAATGGGTAACCACTGCTCCCCACCCCTTTGTAGCCGACTTCAACAATGGGCTGGAGAACATCACCGACATCCTCGAGGGCGAGCCATACGAGAGTCCGATGAAACCTTTCGGAGGCATGGAGCAACTGGCGTGGAGTCCTGATGGTAAGCAGATTGCCTATACCTGCCGCAAGAAGACCGGCTTGGAATATGCCATCTCCACCAATTCAGACATCTATATCTACGACCTAGCCACCAAGCAGACCAAGAATATCTGTCCTGAAATCATGGGCTACGACACCAATCCCCAGTACTCACCCGACGGTCAGTACATCGCTTGGCAGAGCATGGAGCGCGACGGCTATGAGAGCGACCAGAACCGCCTCTTTATCATGAACCTGCAGACAGGCGAGAAACGCTTTGTCAGCAAGGCTTTCGAGAGCAATGTAGATGAGTTCATCTGGGATGCCAACTCCAAGGGTTTCTACTTCACAGGCGTATGGCACGGCCAGACACATATTTATAATATAGACATCGCCAATGGCGACAAACTCACCAAGCTCACCGAAGGCGACTACGACTATGGCACCTTGGCACTCTGCGGCGACAAGCTGCTCACCAAGCGCCACAGCATGATGATGGGCGACGAGATTTATCAGCTCGACAAAGCTCGTCCAGGCGAGGCATTTGCCGAAGTAAAGCAGATGACCTTCGAGAACAAGGCCATCTACGACCAGTTAGAGATGGGTAAGGTAGAAGGCCGTTGGGTAAAGACTACCGACAACAAAGACATGTTGGTATGGGTCATCTATCCTCCACAGTTCGACCCCAACAAGAAATATCCTACCCTGCTCTTCTGCGAGGGCGGTCCTCAGAGCCCTGTAAGTCAGTTCTGGAGCTACCGCTGGAATTTCCAGATGATGGCTGCCAACGACTATATCATTGTAGCGCCTAACCGTCGTGGTTTGCCAGGCTTTGGCAACGAATGGAACGAAGCCATCAGTGGCGACTATATGGGACAGTGCATGAAGGATTATCTCAGTGCCATCGATGCAGTAGCTAAAGAGCCTTACGTCGACGCCGACCACCTGGGATGCGTAGGCGCATCATTTGGTGGCTTCTCAGTCTATTGGCTGGCAGGCAACCACAACAAGCGCTTCAAGGCCTTCATCGCCCACGATGGTATCTTCAACATCGATATGCAGTACCTTGAGACCGAAGAGAAATGGTTTGTCAACTGGGATCTCGGTGGTCCTTACTGGGACAAGCAGAACAAGATTGCCCAAAAGACCTACGCCAGCTCACCCCACCTCTTTATCGACAAGTGGGATGCTCCTATCCTCTGCATCCACGGCGAGCGCGACTATCGCATCCTGGCTAACCAAGCCATGTCCGCCTTCGATGCAGCCATCATGCGAGGCGTACCAGCCGAGCTCCTCATCTATCCAGACGAGAACCACTGGGTACTGAAACCCCAAAACGGTATCCTCTGGCAACGCACCTTCTTTGAGTGGCTAGACAAGTGGTTGAAATAAAAATAATGAAGGGCTGCATTTCTGCAGCCCTTTGTTAGTTTTTGAAGCAAAAGGAAAAAGTATAAAGGGCATATGCGGAGAGGCGTTAAGAAATTTCGAGTTTTTGCGTTAAGAGAAAAAATCAAATAAGACCTTTGGTCGTCTATTTTTTCTTAGCAAAAGCGAAGAAATTTTAGCCTTGGAGAATCAGCCCTTGGCTTTTTCTTTTGCAGGCTTAATAAGCAAACATCGGATACTTCACCATGGTGGCATTCACATGAGCCCGAACCTTAGCAATTACCGCCTCGTCCTCAGGAGCATTCAGCACCGTCTCAATCAGTTCAGCAATCTCCAGCATCAAGTCCTCCTTCGCACCACGAGTAGTGATAGCAGGCGTACCCAAGCGGATACCAGAAGTTTGGAACGCACTACGAGTATCAAATGGCACCATATTCTTGTTGGCAGTGATATCAGCAGCCACCAGCGCCTTCTCCGCCACCTTACCCGTCAAGTCAGGATACTTGGTACGCAGATCCACCAACATAGAGTGGTTGTCAGTACCACCAGAAACGATGTGGAAACCACGATCAATCAATGCCTGAGCCAGTACGGCAGCATTCTTCTTCACCTGCTTCTGATACTCCTTGAACTCAGGCTGCAGTGCCTCACCGAAGGCCACAGCCTTAGCAGCAATCACATGCTCCAGCGGACCGCCCTGCTGACCAGGGAACACAGCAGAGTTCAGCAGTGTTGACATCATCTTGATCTCACCCTTCTTGGTAGCCAGGCCCCAAGGATTCTCAAAGTCCTTACCCAGCAGGATGATACCACCACGAGGACCACGCAAAGTCTTATGGGTAGTAGAAGTGACGATATGAGCATACTTCAATGGGTTGTCCAGCAAGCCAGCAGCGATCAAACCAGCAGGATGCGCCATGTCAATCATCAGCAAAGCCCCTACCTCATCAGCAATCTTACGCATACGTGCATAATCCCACTCACGAGAATAAGCAGAGCCACCACCAATAATCAGCTTTGGCTTCTCCTGCAGAGCCAGGCGTTCCATTTCGTCATAATCCACACGCCCCGTCTCCTTGTTCAGACTATAAGCTATAGGATGATACAGGATACCAGAAGTATTCACAGCCGAGCCGTGAGACAAGTGGCCACCCATATCGAGGTTCATACCCATGAACTTATCACCAGGATTCAGCACAGCCAGCAGCACAGCCGCATTAGCCTGTGCACCCGAGTGAGGCTGTACGTTGGCATATTCAGCGCCAAACAGTTCCTTCACACGGTCGATGGCAATCTGCTCGCTCTGATCCACCACCTCACAACCGCCATAGTAGCGCTTGCCGGGATAGCCTTCGGCATACTTGTTAGTCATGCAAGACCCCATAGCCTGCATCACCTGGTCACTCACAAAGTTTTCTGAAGCAATGAGTTCCATGCCTTTCAGCTGACGCTGGTGCTCTTGCTCAATCAGATCGAAAATCAAATCGTCTCTTTTCATGATTTACAAATGTATTAAATGATATATTTATTTTCTATTTTTCTTCTCCACAGACCAACCAAACTTACCAATCTTGTGCCCCAAGCTGTAATAACCGCCGTGCATATACACCAACGGATTAAATGAGGCCATATCAAACGCACCCGTTTCATTATTGAGGTACTGACCATCCACCCTTACATTCACCACATCAGCGATGAACATATCATGCGAGCCAAGAGGCACAATCTCCTTCACACGGCACTCAATATTCACAGGCGACTCCTCAATCAACGGCGCCTTCACCACGCTACAGGAACCCGGCGTCAGGTGCATCTCCTCAAACTTATTATAGTCCCTACCCGAGCGCACGCCACACCAGTCGGTAGCCTTCGCCAACTGCTCGTTAGTCAGGTTGATCACAAACTCCCCGTTCTTCTTGATGATAGGATAAGAATAACGCTCCGGTCGCACCGAGATATAGCACATCGGTGGATTGCTGCACAACGTCCCCGTCCATGCCACCGTAAAGACATTATACTCCTCAGGGCCACAGCCACAGCTCACCAGCACCGCAGGCAGCGGATAAATCAACGTTCCCGGTTTCCAATCAACTCTTCCCATTTCTAATTTTATCAACTATATAATAAATGGTCATATTCGGAGAGGCGTTAAGAAATTTCGAGTTTTTGCGTTAAGAGAAAAAATCAAATAAGACCTTTGGTCGTCTATTTTTTCTTAGCAAAAGCGAAGAAATTTTAGCCTTGGAGGATCAGACCTTTTATTATATATTGTTGGTTAAAACCAAAATTAAATAATCTGAATATCCTCGCGATGCTGCTCCTTCTCACAGTAGTGGCATTTGATGATGCAGTTATCCTTGTCAATGACATGGAATCGCGTTGGCATTGGCTCATTATTCGTGATGCACTTCTGGTTCGAGCACTTCACAATGCCAATCAGTTCATTCGGCAATTCCAGCTGACGCTTCTCCACCACCTCATAGTCACGAATAATATTCATTCTCACATTCGGAGCCACCACCGCAATACGGTTGATTTCGTCATTGGTAAAGAACTTATCAGCAATCTTGATAATGCCCTTCTTCCCCAGCAACTTACTATCCAGATTATTACCAATGGTGATATTGTTAGTCAGATGCTCCAAACCCAACAATGCCACCACAGTAAAGAGCTTATCGCTCGGTATATGGTCAATCACAGTGCCGTTCTTCAGCGCGGCCACCTGCATTTCTTTCTTATTCTCCCTCATACTAGTTTTACAGTTTATTATTTAATTATTGCAAACGAAATGAATGTGTGTAGCGGTATGACTTTCTGGAGCAGCGAGGGCAGAGTCAAGCTTGCTTGAACTATGCCGAGTCGTGACAGAATAGGGTGCAACCAATAGGCTTGCCGTGAGGAGCGGCACATTCATTTCGTGATGCATTTGTGTGAAGAATCACTTAAATGTTTCCCTGACAGAATTTACCATTTTCTCCACATTATCCTTGAAGTTATTGATAGCATCGGGCAAGTCATCAGTAATGTTCTTCACCGCACTACTCACCTTCTCCGTAGCCTGCACTTTCAAGGAATCAGCTTTTACTTCATCAAGTGTAATCCCCAACACATCACAAAGAATCGCCTCACGCGCATACAAACCATTCTGCGCCTGCTGGAAGTAATACGCCTTCTCATTGGCATCCACATCGTAAGCAATCTCATTCACACGAGGCAGCGGGTGCAAAATACGCAAGTTAGGCTTCGTATGCTCCAACATCGCATTGCGCAAGATATACACGTTCTTCACCCGCTCATATTCGTCAAGGTCAGTAAAACGTTCACGCTGCACACGCGTCATATACAAGATATCAGCATCAGCAATACTCTCAGCACTGAAGTCCTTATGCTCCACGAACTTGATGTCATGCTCCTTACAGTAAATCTTATACTCCTCCGGCATACGCAGTTCATCAGGCGCGATAAAGTGGAACGTAGGATTGAAGTGACGCATCGCCTGAATTAGCGAGTGCACCGTACGACCATACTTCAAGTCACCCACCAAGTAAATCTGCAGATTCTCCAGCGACCCCTGCGTCTTGTAGATAGAATACAAGTCCAGCATCGTCTGCGATGGATGTTGATGCGCACCATCACCCGCATTCACCACCGGCACATGCGTCACCTCACTGGCATAGCGAGCAGCCCCCTCCAGGTAGTGACGCATCACGATAATATCAGCATAGTTGCTCACCATCTTGATCGTATCATTCAGCGTCTCGCCCTTACTCGAACTCGTGGACATCGGGTCACTGAAGCCAATCACACGAGCCCCCAGACGGTTGGCAGCCGTCTCAAAACTCAGGCGAGTACGAGTAGAAGGTTCGAAAAACAAGGTAGCCACTACCTTTCCGTACAACAGATGGCGATTGGGATGCGCCTCAAATTCCTTAGCCATCTCCAACATGTAGAGAATCTTCTCCTTCGTGTAGTCAGCTATGGTCACTAAACTTCTGTTTTCCATATCGTTGAATTGATTTGTCTATTTCGAGAGTGTAAAGTTACAATTTTATTTTCTCCCACAAAAGCCATATGCTGATTATTTTTCTTAATTTTGCAAAACGATGGCAACTATATTGCCCAAATAGATGGAACGCTCCTCACGGCAAGCCTAAACATCCGCTACTTCCATCTATTTGGTCAATAAAACTGGAAGCGTACACCAATATAGGGTTGTTATTTTTTATAACTATGCACTATGTTTGATGAATAAAGCCGACATACATTTACGAAGCGTATAGAAAATCGTAAAAACTAGTGCAAACCGAATGCAGAGCCAAGCTTGTTTGAGCTATGCTGAGGTGCAGCCTAGTTTATGCAAAGTTTTCCGTTTAAAAACGCAGACTGTTTGAGCGTTAGCGAGTTTCTGCGGTTTAGGATAAACGTGAGCGATTTTTAGTGGAGTAAATTCAGTCGGGTTTAACATCAAACATAAAAAACAAAAATAAGATGGATTTTGAAAAAGAATTGAACGAAGGCCAATACAACGCCGTGCAATATTGCGACGGCCCATCACTGGTAATTGCCGGCGCAGGCTCAGGCAAAACCCGCGTATTGACCTACAAGATAGCCTACCTGTTGGAAGAACAAGGATACGACCCCTGGAGCATCCTCGCCTTAACCTTCACCAACAAAGCAGCCCGCGAGATGAAAGACCGCATTGCCAAGCAAGTCGGCATCAAGCGAGCCCAATACCTCTGGATGGGCACCTTCCACTCCATCTTCCTCCGCATCCTCCACTACGAGCACGACAGCATCGGCTTCAACGCCAACTTCACCGTATATGATGCCGCCGACAGCAAGAGTCTCATCAAAGCCATCATCAAAGAGATGGACCTCGACGACAAGACCTACAAGCCAGGACTGATAGAAGAACGCATCTCCAATGCCAAGAACCGCCTAGTAAGTCCCCAGCAGTACCTCGACAACTACGACCTGCAGGAAGCCGACCGTGATGCCAAGATATCACAGACAGGCGAGATCTACCGCCGCTACTGGAACCGATGCCGTCAGGCCAACGCCATGGACTTCGACGACCTGCTGTTCTATACCTATATTCTATTCAGAGAGCACCCCGACGTACTGGCCAAGTACCAGCAGCAGTTCAAATATATCCTGGTGGACGAATACCAAGACACCAACTATGCCCAACACTGCATCGTACTGCAACTGGCAGCCCAGCACCAGCGCGTATGCGTAGTCGGCGACGATGCCCAGAGCATCTACTCGTTCCGTGGAGCAGAGATAGACAATATCCTCAACTTCACCAAACAGTTCAGCGGTGCCAAGATCTTCAAGTTAGAGCAGAATTACCGCTCAACGCAGACCATCGTAGAAGCAGCCAACAGTCTGATAGCCAAGAACAAGCGACAGATACGAAAAGATGTATTCTCCGAGAAAGAACAAGGCGAGCGCATCCAGGTCACCGAAGCCTACAGCGATGTAGAAGAAGGCGATATCGTAGCCAACCAAATCAGTAAGCTGCACCGTCGTGAGGGAGTACCTTACAACGAAATAGCCATCCTCTACCGCACCAACGCCCAGAGCCGTATCTTCGAGGAAGTGATGCGCAAGAAAAACATCCCCTACCGTGTATATGGCAGCGTATCGTTCTACCAGCGCAAGGAAGTAAAAGATGTGATTGCCTATTTCCGCATGGTGGTCAACCCCAACGACGAAGAGGCGTTCAAGCGCATCATCAACTACCCCACCCGAGGCATTGGCGACACTACTGTGGGCAAGATTATCGGAGCCGCCACGCAACATGGCGTAAGTCTGTGGGAGGTCATCACCAATCCTACTGCCTACGAACTCAATGTCAACAAGGGCACGCTGACCAAGCTCGAAGGTTTCCGCACCCTCATCAATAGCTTTATCGAGAAGGTCACTACCACCGATGCCTACGAACTGGGTACCGCCATTATCAAGGCCTCAGGCATCATGAACGACCTGATGCAAGACCGTACGGCCGAGAATATGAGTCGCCAGGAGAACATCGAAGAACTCGTGAATGGCCTGCAAGACTTTACGCAGACCCATCGCGAAGAAGACAACGAGCACATCTACCTCACCGACTACCTGAGCGAGGTATCCCTCCTCACCGACCAGGACAGTGACACAGGCGATGACGATGCCAAGGTCACCATTATGACCATCCACTCCGCCAAGGGCCTCGAGTTTGGCACCGTGTTCGTGGTGGGCATGGAAGAGAACCTCTTCCCCAGTCCCATGTGCACCAACAGCATCAAGGGCCTCGAAGAGGAGCGCCGCCTCTTCTATGTCGCCCTCACCCGTGCCGAGGAGCATTGCTATCTCAGCTATGCCAAGTCCCGCTTCCGCTACGGCAAGATGGAGTTCTGCACCCCCAGTCGCTTCATCCGCGACATCGACCCGCAGTACCTCCACACCGACAAGCAATCACCCGACTTCTCCCGTCCCAACTACCGCCAAACCAACTCCTTTGGCCGCTGGGACTATGTCCCCGGTGAGGAGTACATTGATAAGCTCCACACTGCCAGTGCCAAGCGCTACTGGATGGAGGAAGAGCCTAAACCAAAGCCTGTGATTCGTCCCCACACAAAGACACAGCCTGCGTCGGGTTCTCTCCCCACTGGTCAATCTAGTGCAGCCCCAGCTTCCACCAGCTGCTCCCCTTACCAAGGGGCAATTGCGCCCGAAAAGGAAGCAATTGGGGAGCGAAGCGACGGGGGCCCTAAAAGGGTGTCCGAAGGACTGAGGGGTTCATTATCCACTATCCATTCTCCATTAACCGCAGGTCAACCCCGCTTTAAGCGCGTCACCAGCACCCTCGTCAGCCCCTCAACCGGCAATACCCCCAGCATCGCCGTAGGCCAGAAGATCCAGCACGAACGTTTCGGCATTGGCGAAGTCATCAAGGTCGAAGGCACAGGTGACAATGCCAAGGCAACTATCTCTTTCCTCCACGCTGGAGAAAAGCAACTCCTCCTTCGTTTCGCAAGATTTACGATTGTTGAATAACAATAAGATTTTTTCTTCGAAGCGAAGAGGCATTATCATCATTTTCTTTGGCGCAAAGAAAATGAAGCAAAAGAAAACATCCCCCCTTACCAAACCATCCCCCAGGGGATGACTTAATTGACTTCGGACTAAAGTCCTTCGTCAAGGTCTTCTTGTATCGCTCACAAGCTTTCGCCCTACGGGTGAGCGATAAATTTCTACTCGCTTCGCGAGAAAAGAATAACTTGATGGTGGAGCCGACATTCTTCTCTGCAGCGTATAGAAAATCGGGAAAGTTTTCCGTATAAAAGCGCAAACTGTCTGAGCGAAGCGAAATGACGGAGCAGTGAGGGCAGAGCGATGCTTGCATCAGCTATGCCGAGTCGTGACGGAGTTCTGCGTTAGCGAATTTTTGCGGTTTAGGAAAACGTGAGCGATTTTTAGTGGAAGAGATGCAGTCGGCGAAGCCATCAAATATGATAATAGCAAAGAAGCAAAGAAAAAAAAGAAGAGCTGCCCAAAAGAGCAGCCCTTCATAATATAGAAGAAATAAGTTTATTTCTTGTTAAGAGCAAGGTCAATTGCAACAGCAATTGCTACAGTAGCACCTACCATTGGGTTATTACCAATACCCAAGAATCCCATCATCTCAACGTGAGCAGGCACAGAAGAAGAACCTGCAAACTGAGCATCAGAGTGCATACGACCCAATGTATCAGTCATACCGTAAGATGCAGGACCAGCAGCCATGTTATCAGGATGCAAGGTACGACCCGTACCACCACCAGAAGCCACTGAGAAGTAAGGCTTGCCAGCCAGTACGCGTTCCTTCTTGTATGTACCAGCTACTGGGTGCTGGAAGCGAGTTGGGTTAGTAGAGTTACCCGTGATAGACACGTCAACATTCTCGTGCCACAGAATAGCCACACCCTCACGAACATCGTCAGCGCCATAGCACTTCACCTTCAGACGGCTAGGATTGTTGCCATAAGCAACCTCACGAACAATCTTCAGTTCAGAAGTGAAATAGTCAAACTGAGTCTGTACATAAGTAAAGCCATTGATACGGCTGATAATCTGAGCAGCATCCTTGCCAAGACCATTCAGGATCACGCGCAATGGTTTCTTGCGCACCTTGTTAGCCATTTCAGCAATCTTGATAGCACCCTCAGCAGCAGCGAAAGACTCGTGGCCAGCCAAGAAAGCGAAGCACTCAGTCTCCTCACGCAGCAGACGAGCAGCCAAGTTACCATGACCGATACCCACCTTGCGGTCGTCAGCCACAGAACCAGGGATACAGAAGCTCTGCAGACCAATACCGATAGCTTCGGCAGCATCAGCAGCTGTCTTCACACCCTTCTTGATAGCGATAGCAGCGCCACAAACATATGCCCACTTGGCATTCTCAAAACAGATACGCTGAGTTTCCTCACACATCAGATATGGGTCAACACCAGCCTTATCACAAATCTCGTTGGCCTCTTCAATACTATTGATGCCATTCTCCTTCAGAGCAGCAAGAACTTGGTTGATACGGCGTTCCTGACTCTCAAATTGTACTTTTCTTATCATAGGAATAATCGTTTTTACTTGTTAATTTTCAAATCTCAATTCACCATTCTCAATTACTCCTTACGAGGATCAATAGCCTTTACAGCACCCTGCTCTTCAGTTGTACGACCGTATGAGCCAGTGAACTTCTTGATGGCCTCATTAGCATCCATGCCATTCTTGATAGCCTCCATCATCTTGCCAAGGTGTACATACTCGTAACCGCAAACCTCGTTGTTATTGTCGAGGAACTGCTTGGTGATGTAACCTTCGGTAAGTTCCAAGTAGCGAGTACCCTTAGCCACTGTGCCATACAGGGTACCTGTCTGTGAACGCAAGCCCTTGCCAAGGTCTTCCAGACCAGCACCGATAGCCAGACCACCCTCAGAGAAAGCACTCTGTGTACGGCCATAAACAATCTGCAAGAACAGCTCACGCATAGCAGTGTTGATAGCATCGCAAACGAGGTCAGTATTCAGTGCCTCGAGGATAGTCTTGCCAGGCAGAATCTCTGATGCCATAGCAGCAGAGTGAGTCATACCCGTGCAACCGATGGTCTCCACCAGCGCTTCCTGAATAATACCATCCTTCACGTTCAAGCTCAGCTTGCAAGCACCCTGCTGAGGTGCGCACCAGCCAATGCCATGAGTGTAACCTGAGATGTCTTTAATCTCTTTAGCCTGAATCCACTTACCCTCTTCAGGTATTGGAGCAGGACCGTGGTAAGCGCCCTTAGTGACGCTACACATGTTCTTAACTTCAGTTGAATAAATCATACTTAATTCGTTATTTAATAAAAGTTGTCTTCCAATTTAATGGATAATTGATAATTGATAATGGATAATGGAAACTTTCTGGAGCAGCGAGGGCAGAGGCAAGCTTGCTTGAACTATGCCGAGTCGTGACAGAATTGGGCGAAGCCAATAGCCAAAGTCCAAATCCTTCAATTATCAAAATACAAAAATAGCATTAATACGCGAATTAATCAAAGCTTCCGCTTTGCATTTAAGAACTATTAACAGAGAAAAATCGGGGATTTTTGTCGCTCAGCGCGAAAGTTTGTAACTTTGTTCCATAAAACTGATTGAGATGAAAGAAGTAACGAAAGAAGAATTGGATAAAAGAGTGACCCGTGCAGTTGATAACTTCATGTCAGGCTATGGCTGTTGCCAAAGCGTAGTAGCCGCCTTTGCCGACCTCTACGACCTCGACGAAACCATGGCCAAGCGCATAGCAGCCGGCTTTGGTGGCGGTGTAGGACGCCTCCGCATGATGTGCGGAGCGGTATCAGGCATCGTTATGCTAGTAGGCCTCGACTGTGGCCAAACCGAGGGCAGCGACCATGCAGGCAAATCCGCCTGCTACAAAGTAGTGCAAGAGCTCCTCGCCCAGTCAGAGCAAGTCAATGGCAGCCTTATCTGTGCCGAGATCCTTGGCATCAAAGGTCACGCCAAAGCCCCCAATAGCTACATCGCCTCTCCCCGCACAGCCGAGTACTACAAAACCCGCCCCTGTGCCGCCAAGGTCGAATCAGCAGCAAAGATCTTCGCAGAATATTTAAAAAACAAATTGACAGATTAACTAACATATATTTCTTTGCTATATGAATACTCCTGATGGCTTCGCCGACTGCATCTCTTCCGCTAAAAATCGCTCACGTTTTCCTAAAACGCAAAAACTCGCTACGCTCAAACAGTTTGCGTTTTTATACGGAAAACTTTTCCGATTTTATTAACGCTGCAGAGAAGAATGTCGGCTCCACCATCAAGTTATTCTTTTCTCGCAAAGAAACTACCGGTATGAAACATTGCATAGTGAAAGAGCATAAGTGGAGAGGCGTTAAGAAAAAACGAGCTTAGCGCGTTAAAAGCTGCAAGCCTGTTTGAGCGAAGCGAGTTCTTGCAGTTTAGCGAAAAGTGAAGTTTTTTTAGCCTTGGAGGTTCAGCTCTTGAACTATGATAATATTGAGTTAGGTAGTTTATATAAAAAGCAAAATAACGAAAAATGAAAAAAACTGTACCAGTAGTTGGAATGATGTGTGCAGTATGTGCCGCTCATGTCGAGAAGAAGCTAAGCGGATTGCAGGGCATGGAAAGCTGTGCCGTATCCTTAGCTAGCAGGACAGCACTAGTTGACTATAATCCAGAGGAGATTAGCCTTGATGAGATGAAAGCAGCACTGCAAAGCATCGGCTACGACCTAGTGACAGAACCCGACCGAGACCTAGAAGCCATAGAGCGCCAAAGCTACCTGAACCTGCGGACAAGAGTCATCGTCTCATGGATATTAGCCCTCTGCTGCATGGCCATCTCCATGCATTTTATCAGCATTGGCAATACATTGACAAACAATATATTAATGATGATTATATCAATCATCAATTTAATGTATTGTGGACGACAATTCTACAGTATTGCCTGGCGCCAATTACAGCATAACTCTGCCAACATGGACACCTTGGTGGCATTGTCAACAGCCGTATCATTCGCCTTCAGCGTGTTCAACACATTCTGGGGCGAGACCTTCTGGGGCAGTCGCGGCATGGAGAGCCACACCTACTATGATGCCTCAGTGATGATCATCACTTTCGTCCTTACAGGCAGATTGCTGGAAGAACGCGCCAAGAATGGCACCGCCTCCTCCATTCGAGCCCTGATGGGACTGCAGCCCAAGACCGCCCGCGTATTGCAGATGGGCGAACTGTCAGAAGTACCCATAGCCACTATCCAGCCTGAAGATATCATTGAAGTGCGCCCAGGCGAGAAAGTACCAGTAGATGGCGTAATAACCGAAGGCACCACCTATATTGATGAGTCCATGATTAGCGGCGAAGCCATACCCGTAGAGAAACATGTGGGCGACAAGGTATTAGCTGGTACTATCGTCCGCCAAGGCACCTTCCAATTCGAGGCACAACAAGTAGGTGAAAGCACCGTACTCGCAGGTATTATCAAGATGGTGCAGCAGGCACAAGGCTCTAAAGCCCCCGTACAACGAACAGTGGACAAGATAGCCCTCATCTTTGTACCCACTGTGATGGCCATTGCCCTGCTCACTTGCATCCTTTGGTTAGCATTCGGCGGCATGGACAAACTGCCACAAGCCATTCTCTCGGCAGTGTCTGTGCTCGTCATCGCCTGTCCGTGTGCCATGGGTCTGGCCACTCCCACCGCCCTTATGGTCGGTATTGGCAAGGCAGCAGAGCAACACATCCTCATCAAAGATGCTACTGCCCTCGAAGGCCTCTGTCAAGTCAATGCCATGATCTTCGACAAAACCGGCACTTTGACAGAATTGTCATCAAATAATTCTCAATTTTCAATTGTCAATTCTCAATTCTATAACGGCGAAAAGCTTAAGGATTCTGCTATATCAGCAATACAGCAACTAAAGCAGCAAGACATAGAAATCCACATGATGAGCGGAGACAAGGAAGAAGCTGCACGATATTGGGCAGAAAAAGCAGGCATAGAGCATTACCAGAGCCAGGTACTACCACAAGACAAAGAAGACCTGGTGCGGAAACTACAGAGCCAAGGAAAGCAGGTAGCCATGGTAGGCGATGGCATCAATGACTCACAAGCACTTGCCGCAGCCAATGTGAGCATTGCAATGAGCCAGGGCACCGATGTAGCGATGGAAGTAGCGCAAGTCACCCTCATGGGCAATGACCTCCGTCGCATTCCATCCGCCATCAAGCTATCAAAGCGCACCGTCAATATGATTCACCAGAATCTCTTCTGGGCCTTTATTTACAACATGGTGTGCATCCCCCTTGCCGCTGGCCTCCCCTACCTCTTTGGCTATTCATGGCATATCACGCCTATGCTCGCCAGTGCCCTTATGGCATTCTCTAGCGTCAGCGTTGTCCTTAACAGCCTTAGACTCAAAATAATTGAAAAGTGAGAACTTCTTTGCTATCATCATATTTGCTGGCTTCGCCGACTGCATCTCTTCCACTAAAAATCGCTCACGTTTTCCTAAAACGCAAAAACTCGCTGCGCTCAAACAGTTTGCGTTTTTATACGGAAAACTTTCCCGATTTTATTAACGCTGCAGAGAAGAATGTCGGCTCCACCATCAAGTTATTCTTTTGGTCGCAAAGAAACTACCGGTGTGAAACATTGCATAGTGAAAGAGCATAAGTGGAGAGGCGTTAAGAAAAAACGAGCTTAGCGCGTTAAAAGCTGCAAGCCTGTTTGAGCGAAGCGAAATGACGGAGCAGCGAGGGCAGAGTGATGCTTGCATCAGCTATGCCGAGTCGTGACGGAGTTCTGCGTTAGCGAGTTCTTGCAGCTTAGCGAAAAGTGAAGTTTTTTTAGCCTCGGAGGTTCAGCTCTTGAACTATGTCAAAAGTTGATATAGGTAGTATGATAAATAGAATGGGAATAATAAAAAGCAGCCGAAGCTGCTTTTTATTATTCCCATTCTATAGTCCCCGTAGGCTTCGGCGTCAAATCATACAGCACACGATTCACTCCAGGAACCTCAGTTATGATACGTTTAGTGATATGATGCAACAAAGCATAAGGAATCTCCTCGATGGTAGCCGTCATCGCATCACGAGTATTCACGGCACGGATGATCACCGGCCAATCCCAGCTACGCTTGTTATCCTTCACACCCGTTGACTTATAATCAGGCACAATGGTAAAGTACTGCCAAACCTTGCCCTCTAAGCCATTCTTCGCAAACTCCTCGCGAAGGATAGCATCCGACTCACGCAGCGCCTCCAGACGGTCACGCGTGATGGCACCCGTGCAACGCACGCCCAAACCAGGGCCAGGGAACGGCTGACGATACACCATATTGTCAGGCAAGCCCAGTTCCTTACCCACAACACGCACCTCATCCTTGAACAATAGCTTGATAGGCTCCACCAACTCAAACTGCAGATCCTCAGGCAAGCCACCCACGTTGTGATGCGACTTCACAGGGCCAGACTCCACGATATCAGGATAGATAGTACCCTGCGCCAAAAAGCTGATACCCTCCAGCTTACGCGCCTCCTCCTCGAATACACGAATAAACTCAGCGCCAATAATCTTACGCTTCTGTTCAGGATCAGCCACCCCCGCCAACTTATTCAAGAAGCGGTCAGTAGCATCCACATACACCAGGTTAGCATTCAGTTCATCACGGAACACACGCACCACCTGCTCAGGTTCCCCTTTACGCAGCAAGCCATGATTCACATGCACCGACACCAGTTGCTTACCCACCGCCTTAATCAGCAGTGCAGCCACCACAGAAGAATCCACGCCACCAGACAGCGCCAGCAGCACCTTCTTGTCACCAATCTGAGCCCTCAGCTCCTTAATCTGTTCCTCAATAAATTTCTGAGCCAAAGCCGGCGTCGTAATACGCTCCATATCAGCTGGCCTCACATTTCCCATTCCCATATATTATAAATCTATTAACCTACTAACCTCTTAGTTCTTAGTTCTTAGCTCTTAGTTCTTAGTTCTTAGTTCTAACCTCTAACCCATAACCATGAACCATCACCTAAAGTATGTACCTCGACGCCACAACCCCCACCGCCATAATCACAGCAAGGACCACCAGCACAATCTTCAGAACCTTCTCAAATTTCTTTCGAAAAGCAATAGAATCCAGCGACCTACGCTTAAACTCACTAGCACTATCCCTATGATGCTTATGATGGTGTTGATGCTCAGCCATATCCACTTATTTTAAGATGTTATACAATAATGACACCAAAGAAATCAAGATACTCGTAGCACTGAACCACAGCGTAGTCATACTACCCACGCTCGAGTTCTGCGCCTTCACCTTGTTCGGTTCCACATACACGATGTCATTCTGCTGCAGATAATAATAAGGCGAGTTGATGATATTGGCATCATTCAGGTTCATCGTATGAATCTCCTTCTTGCCCTTAGCATCCTCACGAATCAGTTTCACTTTGTCACGCACACCATAGATGGTCAAGTCACCAGCCTGCGCCAATGCCTCTAGGATATTGATCTTTTCACGTGACACCTGATAACTACCAGGTCTGTTTACCTCACCCAACACAGAGATAGAATAGCTGGACATACGCACCGTCACGATAGGATTCTCCGTCTCAGCCATATAAGGCCTGATTTTTTCTTCAATCATTTGTTCAGCCTCTGCCTTGGTCAGCCCCCCCACTTTGATTTCACCTATAATAGGGAAAGTAATCATTCCATCATTATCCACCAAATAAAGTTGAAGTGTAGCTTGTGTATATGAACTCCTCTGTCCAACAGAATAAGGTGTAGCCACTGTCATATTGAAAGGCGCAGCCGCCTCATCATTGGTGGTACTCACCGTGATGGTCAGCTGGTCTTTAGGCATAATCCTGGCATCATACAAGTATTCCGATTGCGCCAAGCTCACCTCGTCGCTATTCTGTAAATACGCCACTTGCTTCGTACTGCTGCATGATGATACTACTACAGCCGCTATACCGATTGTCAAATAAACAAGTATCTTTTTCATCTTTCTATATTTTAGTCACTAAAACTGCCACCAATGTTTCTTTTTCGGTGCTTGTCTTCTCTCAAACGAATGATCAGAAGCCTCGTCTATCAGGTGACTCCACTTGCGATGGTGTGAAATCATGCGATAGATAGTCCCCCAATCAGGCAAACCGCCTAAGTTACGGTCATCGATAAAGACATCCGCCTTCAATTTCCTGCTGAAATGCGGATTGTTATCCAAGGTCTCTTCTGGATAGTCACGATTCACGGCATAAAACTCTATTCCCCGCTGGCGACACCATTCCAGCGCCTCCTCCAGCAGTTCACCTTCACGCACAGTCCACAGAATCAGCCTATGCTGGTCATGAATTAACATCTTTAAGGTCTCGGTCGCAAAAGGGATCTCCTCTCCTATCTCAGGATATTTATGCTCAACAATCGTTCCGTCAAAGTCAACCGCAATGATCATTTCTTTATACTGTTATCATTTTTATTGCTATAGTGCGAATCAGCATAGTTGCCATAATTTCCATAGTTACCGTAGTTCCTGTAGCCATATCGTCCATAGCCGTATCTGCCATAGCCATAACGGCCATAGTGGCCATAACGCCCGTAACCATAGTAATAGCCATACTTCTTCTTCGACATATCCACACCATTGAGAATCACACAGGTGTTAGGCAACTTATTATCCTCAGACAACGAATTAATCAAGCCTACATCACTCTTCAAGGTATAGTCAGCACGGCAGACATAGCAGCACACACTCGCAAACTTGGCAATTTGCAAGGTGTCAGATACCAATCCTACAGGAGCCGTGTCAAGAATCACATAATCGTATTGTTGTTTCAAAATCTCCAGCATGTCATACAGGTTCTCACGTGCCAACAACTCGGTGGGGTTAGGAGGTGTAGGACCCGCCAGCAGCAAGTCGAGGTGGTCGTTCACCCCAGAAGGAGTAATCTGAGACTCCACATACTCTGCAGTCACCTTGTCCTTTACCAAAATAGCCGTAGCACCCTTGGAGCGATCGCTCTTTACGTCAAACAGCTTACCCAAGGCAGGCTTACGGATATCCAAGCCACAGAGGATTACCTTTTTGCCTAACAAAGCGAAAGACACCGCTAAGTTAGCTGCAAGGAAAGTCTTTCCCTCACCAGAGTTAGAAGAAGTAAACAAGATCATCTTCTCGTGTTCCTTCATCATAAAGAGGATGTTGGTACGCATCGAGCGGAAAATTTCATCTATCTGGTTATTCTTATTGGCTTGCACCACAATGCCGGCAGCCGTCTTCACGCTGTCACTGGCCACAGGCACATCAGCCACGATAGGCAGTTTGGTCATCTTCTCCAAGTCCTCACGACCCTCTATGCGATAGCGGAAGAATTCCATCAGCAACAGGATACAGAAAGGAATGCCAAATCCCAAGACCAAAGACGCCAACAGAATAATCATGCTGCGCGGTGCCACTTGTCCGTCATAGATAATATCATCTATCAGCTTGCCCTTATCAGCCGTGGCAGCTAAAGAAATACTATTCTCCTCGCGTTTCTGCAACAGCATCAAATAAAGGCCAGAGCGAACTTCCTGCTGACGGCCAATTTCTGTCAGCACCCTCTCCTGCTCTGGCGTACTGCCGATTCTATTCTGGTAGCGTCTGTACTCGTTCTGAACATTCTGACGTTGAATCTTGATAGACTGGCTGGCCTGTTGCAAAGCAGCCTCAATAGAAACCTGCAGCTCATCCAGCTGAGCCGTCAGCGCCAACACCTGAGGAGCCCTTTCGCTGGCAGCGAGCAACAGGCGGTTACGATCCTGAACCACTTTGTTATAATTCGTGATTAGACTCGTAGAAGCATTATCCGTCATACCGATGTTAGACGGGATGATTTTATACTTATTCTCAGGATTGGTCACATACTGACTCAAATAGTTCAGCAATTCCACTTGCGCATTGATATCCGCCAACTGTGAAGAATATTGGGTGGACATCTGGAGGGATTGCGATGCATCCATATCCAGACTTGTCACTGCATTCTGCTTCTTATACCTCTCCAAAGAACCTTCCGTACTGCCTAACTCTTCATTGATCTTATTGATACGGTCATTGATAAACTCCTCCGTCTTCAGCGCAATCTCATTCTTGTCATCATTCGCCTGTCGGTTATAACAAGTCACCAATGTTTGAAGGAAATCCATTCCACGCCTGAAATTCAAGTCCTTCACACTAATTGCTGCCACCGTCGTTTGCTTGGAAGTAGTTGCCACAGACATCTGCCCCAAATAGCTCTGTGCCACCTGAATAGGAGGTCTTATACTCACCAGAAAATCATCATTCGAGCCAGCACCCTTGGGGTTAAACGAGAAAGTAAGCGTTCCATAAGCCGTCTCTACCTGAAAAGGCAAATGCTTCCCTTCCTCAGAGAAGGTAGCATACAACTCCCCCTTCTTATACAGTTCCCCCTTCACATGCACATTATCCTCATTACGCGAAACCACCAACTTAATAGAACGAGGTTCATCATACAGCAAGTAGTCCAAGCTATCTACACCAGCCGCATCCAGCTCCACATTGATAGGCTGCGTAGCATACACCAAACGATCCTTAACAATACCAACCCTGCGATATTCCGTATATAGCTTCAGCTCCTTCACCGCATCCCGCACCAACATGCGCGACTGCAGTATCTCCAACTCATTTGCCAAGCCCTCAGAATTAGACATAAAGCCCAAATCCTGCATACTGCTCAACACACTGGAAGCACTAGATCCCCTCTTATCCTCATCCTTAATCAACATGCGAGTAGAAACCTGATACACCGGGTTCGCATATCGCAAGTAAATCAGCGCCCCACAAAGGCAAATAAACATCGACAGCGCAAACAGCTGCCAGTTAATCACGAGCATCGAGAATATCTTCTGGAAAGAAAATATAGATTCCTCCTCCGAATTATTTATCAGCTCCTCCACCTCAGATATACTTATTTTTTTCTCTTCCGCCATAGCAAAATACATTATCAAGCAACAAAGTTACACACAATTTCCCACAAAACAAAACTTCTTCACATTTTTTCATATCTATTCGCCCCTTACAGGGGCAATGGTGATGGGATTACCCATCAAGGTAGGGGCATGCCCCTACCCTATATTATTCGACCCCGATGGGGTCATGGATACCCCGTAGGGGCTATATAACCTAGCATAGGGCCGAGGCCCTATGTATCGTGTTACCCCATTAACATGCCCTGAAAGGGCAATATAATCCAACATTGGGGCTTGCCCCTATGTATCGGTGAACCCAACAATAAACATGCCCTGAAAGGGCAATATAACCTAACGTAGGGGCTTGCCCCTATGACACGCCCCTGTAAGGGGCTCATAACTAAACCCAAACGTACCGTTCATCCAAACTCGCCTTATACAACTCGCATATCCTCCGGAACTCGTCCTGGAACGAAACCCTCTTGTGGTGTTCCTCCTGCCCCTGGATATACTTCACTACCGCATCCACGTGACTATTGCTCACGCTGAACGCGCCATACCCGTCTTGCCAATAAAAATGGTGGAACGATTTCCCGTTCTTCTCGTTAATCCAACGCGACGTACTCGATTTCACCGTACGGACAATCTCCGACAAATCCACCTGTTTCCCCAAAAGGAACAGGATGTGTATATGGTTGGCCGTTCCCCCCACCTGTATTGCCAGGCACCCGTGGTTATTGAAAATCTCTGCTACATAGGCGTGCACCTCCGCAAGGTGTGCCTTCGGAATCGTGTCCGTCCGCCCCTTGGTGGAGAACACCAAATGTACATATATCTTTGCTAATGATTGCGGCATATGCGAATTATATTATTAGTCCTAACTTAGTCCATTGACTAGCACCCTATCGGTACCACATATACATTCATTTATACGTCTATATGCGTAAGTACCCGTCCCAGTCAGCACCATCAAACTAAACTTTCCTATATTATTTCCAGTTATTAGATTAAACATATTTTCCTGGGCAAATATACGAAAACATTCATAAATGGTTGTAACCTTACAACCTTTTTATCCATTTTTCATATCCCCAAAAGCCAATTATAATAGAAAAACACCTATCTTTGTCCCCAGTTAGCAAAGCCGATAATCATGGTATCGGTTGCAACGATACAATTAATTAAGAATAGAAATGGAACAACTTTTAAGCGATATTGCCTCGTAATGTTTAACCGAGTGGCGCAACGAGAGTTTGCGACCGCTCACAACATTACAGGTAATATGAGTAGAAGTAGAAAAAGATTTCCAGCTGGCACATGTTGCTGCTGTAAGTCGCAGAAGCGCGGAAAACAGATTAGCCATCGAAAATTCCGGCGACAAGAGCATGTGTTGATGCACAACCAACACTTTGAGAAACTTCCCATGCTCCAATACGAGATTACAAGCCAATGGGATCTTGGTGGTGATGGAAAGTGTTTCTGGGGCTGGGCCCCTAAAGAAGAGTGGTTTCAGAAAGAAATGCGAAAGTGAGGGCTCAACACCCTCATTTTCTCTTTTCACGACTCAACTCCAATAACTATGTATAATCTACCGTAGGGATAAATCCCTACCCTATGTTATTCGACCCCGATGGGGTCATGAATGCCCCGTAGGGGCTATATATCCTAGCATAGGGGTTCACCTCTGTGTAAATGTTATTAACCCATTAACATGCCCTGAAAGGGCAATATAATCTAACACGGGGGCTTGCCCCTGTGTAAATGGGATTAACCCATTAACATGCCCCGTAGGGGCAATATAACCTAGCATAGGGGTTTACCCCTATGTGAATGGGATTGATGCGTTAATTAACGCCCCTGTAGGGGGCATATAATTGTTATGCGCCCCTTTCAGGGGCAATGAATGATGGGATAACCTCATAATGGTAGGGTCACGACCCTACCCTATGTTATTCGACCCCGTTGGGGTCATAAATGCACCAAAACGACGATGGGGTCATTATATGCCCTGTAGGGGCTATATACCCCAGCATAGGGGCTTGCCCCTATGTATCGGGGAACCCGATAATAAAAATCGCCCTGTAAGGGCGGAATAACATGCCCTGAAGGGGCTATATACCCTAGCACGGGGCTTGCCCCTGTGTGCTTGGGATTAACCCGTTAACATGCCCTGAAAGGGCTATATAATCTAACATAGGGGCTTGCCCCTATGTGAATGGGAACACAACAACAAACATGCCCTGAAGGGGCTATATACCCTAGCACGGGGCTTGCCCCTGTGTATTGGGATACCGTAAAATAAAAAACGCCCCTGTAGGGGGCAAATAATTGTTATGCGCCCCTTTCAGGGGCAATGGATGATGGGATAACCTCATAATGGTAGGGTCACGACCCTACCCTATGTTATTCGACCCCGTTGGGGTCAATGCCCCATAGGGGCAATGGATACCCTGAAAGGGTAATATATTCCAGCATAGGGGCTCGCCCCTGTGTACAGGATACCCAACAACAAAAATGCCCTGAAAGGGCAATATATCCTAACGTAGGGGCTTGCCCCTATGACACGCCCCTGTAGGGGGCTCATAACACAAGAAAGGCCAATGCATTTAGCACCAGCCTTCTCTCCATTCTCAATTGTCTTCGCCCAATTCTGTCACGACTCGGCATAGTTCAAGCAAGCTTGACTCTGCCCTCGCTGTTCCAGAAAGTCTCCATTATCAATTATCCATTAACCAGTTATACTTAACTTATTGATATTAGGCATGCAAATATACACAAAATTCTCAAAAGTGACAAACAAAATTCTCAAAAGAACTAAACAGATTTGCCTTCACCAAAAGCAACATTAAAACATATTCCTATGATTTAACGAGAACCAAATCTATACAACACCTACCACAGCTTACCTTCGTCCTGTGTATATCCTTTATTTTTCCCCACATATTTATTGTCATAACCATGTACGAATTATGGGATCATGTATGCCCCGTAGGGGCAATATAATCCAGCATAGGGGTTCACCCCTGTGTATCAGGGAATCCGATAATAAATCGCCCTGTAAGGGCGGAATAACATGCCCCGTAGGGGCTATATAACCTAGCATAGGGGCTTGCCCCTATGTGAATGGATTAACCCATTAACATGCCCCGTAGGGGCTATATAACCTAACGTAGGGGCTTGCCCCTTGTATACAGGATACCCAACAACAAAAATACCCTGAAAGGGTAATATAATCCAGAATAGGGGCTTGCCCCTGTGTACAGGATACCCAACAACAAAAATGCCCTGAAAGGGCAATATAATCCAGCATAGGGGTTCACCCCTATGTATCGGGGAACCCGATAATAAAAATCGCCCTGTAAGGGCGGAATAACATGCCCCGTAGGGGCTATATAACCTAGCACGGGGGCTTGCCCCTATGTGAATGGATTAACCCGTTAACATGCCCCGTAGGGGCAATATAACCTAACATAGGGGCTTGCCCCTGTGTACAGGATACCCAACAACAAAAATGCCCTGTAGGGGCAATATACCCTAACATAGGGGCTTGCCCCCCTATGTGAATGGGATTAACCCATTAATTATCGCCCCTGTAGGGGGCAAATAACACAAAAAAAGGCCGATGCATTAACACCAGCCTTTATCTATACTCAAATTCTCGACTTGAAACCCTTCACCATAAGCCACTAACCTCTAACCCGTAACCTCTTATCATACACCATTTACACTATCATCACCATCTTCATCACCCGCTACTTGACCTACAACATGAGGATATAGATAACTTATTGATATTGAGCATGCTAAATTATACAAAATTCTCAAAAGTCCTAAACAAAATTCTCAAATTGCTAAACAGGTTCGCCTTAACCAAATCTATGCAACACCATACCACAGCTACTTTCGTCCTGTGTTTATCCTTTATTCTTTTCCACATACTTATTGTCAGAAGTATGTACAAAATTCATGGAAATACATACCATTATAAAAAGGCACAACTAAAAACGTATTGAGTTCTTACAATAACTATATACAGTTTGAACACTTGTAACCTTGTCACTTTTGCGAAAATCATCCTATGCCCTACCCAGGGGCAATGAATACCCTGAAAGGGTAATATAATCCAGCATAGGGGCTTGCCCCTATGTACACGAATGTGTATATAAAAACGCCCCTGTAGGGGGCTCATAACACAAAAAAGGCCGATGCATTTAGCACCAGCCTTTGTCATTGTCATTTATCCTCTAACCACTAACCCATTCTCCATTCTCAATTTTCAATTCTCAATTCACCCATCATACCGCGCTCCCACCACCTTCCAATCAACAATCTGCCACAGCGCTGAGAGATGACTAGCACGACGGTTCTGGTAATCCAGATAATATGCATGCTCCCAAACATCAAAGGTCAGCAACGGCTTCAAGCCCTTTACCACGGGATTGGAAGCCCCCAGCTCCTGCGTGATGACCAAGTTGCCAACTGCTTCCGCTGAAAGCCACACCCAGCCAGAGCCAAACAGCCCTACACCCTTGGCCTCAAACTCTGCCTTAAAAGCCTCGTAACTGCCCCACTGCTTCTCGATTTGTGCAGCAAGTGAACCCTCAGGTCTCTGGACAGCCTCACTAGCAGGTTTAAACTGCGTAAAATATAACTCATGGTTCAGTATCTGCCCTGCATTATTAAAGACTGGTCCAGCAGGAGCTTTTCGCATGATCTCCTCCAACGTCATACCGTTATACTCGCTACCCGGAAGCAGTTTATTAAGATTATCAACGTAAGCTTGCAGATGCTTACCATGATGGAATGATAACGTCTGAGCACTGATCACAGGCTCCAGCGCCTCCATCGCATAAGGAAGTTCAATCAATTTAAACATGGGATATACATTTTTACCTAGTTTTTTATCTAATCTACGATTTTTTATTATCAGCTTGCTGACTGAGGGGTTCATTCTCCTTTCTCAATTTTCAATTCTCAATTCACACAAACCACTTACCATCAACACCATCACTCCCGCCAGCACTGCGATGAATATGCTCATCAACGTTCCGGCAAGCACATACTCCGTCTTTTCAGTATCCTTCTCGCTGAACCTGATGATCGACTTGGCCGCTATCAAAAGGCCTAGTGCCTCATAATGCTGCATAATCACAAAAGCCAAAATCAGCCAACGCTCAATATTGCCTATCAGCGAACCGGCATTAAATCCGCTCGACTTCTCCTCTGGCATATTCACACTGTAGTGCTTCAACATCAACTTAATAAAAATATTCGCAGGCTTCCAACACGCCAGTATGGCAATGGCAAGTGTGACATACTTGACAGGAATATCAAACGGCATGTTCCAATCATTCGTCGAACTCCACAGCCAGGCCGTCCCAGCCATCACTGCAACATGAAACAACTGATCCACCGTAAACCATATCACATTATCTTTGCAATACGACTTCCACATATCTATCACAAAATGAGCAGTACCTATCGCCAAGGCACACCACCAGAAATTCCAGTCCCACGACGCCAGCCAAGTCAGTGCAAACACAATTACAGCGTGGCAGTAATGATACGCACTGCTCCACTTCTTATCCCTCTTATGTTTGCACGACTTTGATGTTTGTAAAGCAAAATCACTTATTAAATGCGCCAACAGCAAGTTCAACAGCAATCCTATATTCATTGTTCCATGCCTTTCTTCAATAAAAGTTTCTCAAAGTCTTCTGTTTCAAATCTGTTCAGTGCCCGCTGGATAGCAGTCCACCCTACGGCATTCACGTGCTGGTTCACCGTTGGTGGTTCCAACGACAGCATCTGGGCCACCTTCTTCTGATTATAGCCCCGCAAAAGGTAATACAGCACACTGCACTGCTTGTTCGTTGCTCTATCTATCACAAACCCCATCATATCCGAAAGTGCAGCATATCCACCGATATTCAGTTCGTTCGATACAATCGAAAATGTCACAGCATCCGAGTCAGACATGGCATCCAACTCCCGTCCAGAGGCATAGATGGCATCTCCATCAATAATACCCTTCTCTTCATCGGCAATGCGCAGTGTACCAAATCCAAGGGCCATTCTCACCCCTTTTTTCATCATGGTTCTACTGGCAGACTCCAATTCGAGAGTCCGCACATAGCACTTCAGCAACAGAGCCAACCGCAACGATTGACGCACTTTAGGTATCACACACTCCACGGAATCGCCACGGACCACTCTCCCCCATGCCTCATCGCAAAACGATTTCATGACAGGGAAAAAGCCTTCCAGCAGTTCCTTCAGCTTTATCGTATCTGCTGCCGACAATGACGTAGAATCCACTATGTCAGCCGATAATGTTGCATAAATCTTATCCATAACGGTTGCAAAAATACTATTTTTCTTTGATATAACATACAAAAATTAGGCAAAAAACACTATTTTCTCAAAAATTAGGTCTTTTTGCCTACTTTTTTCCACTTTTTACAAAGCATGGCTGCCACTTTCCTGCGATCATCCCTTTTATAGTCTTCTTTACAGTCTTTCACTCCCCTATTTTACTATTTCATTTGCGATAATGTACAATTTCTGTCGATTATTGCAAATCCATCAGCCTCATCTTCTTGTCTCGTATGCTGCGACTTTGTCGCGGCCTTTTTACCGTTCTCTATGCATCTCTGCAGGGCCTCCTACAACTCCAGCACCTTCGAATGACTCTTCTTCATTATCTCATTAATCCTACTATTATCAAACCCATACAACGACAACACACAGCATATCAGCAGTATCCTCAGCCTCATCGTCAGCTCATATAGTTCCAACCCATCAAGCGCCTTCAATTCTTTATCCTTTGGCATAAAATGCGAGTAATAGTTTCTCGAATCTACAACTGCTTCTTTATCTATATTACATTTCTGTATCAGCTCAATATCACCGAATTCATCCAACAAACTTCCCATTATGGCTAACAAGTCCGAATAATCTCTTTCCGGCAACCCATGCGTTTTCCTATACTTCCTGTTTCTGAACCTCCTACAGAAGCCCTCCAGTGCCTGTATAACGATAAGGAAGTCCACACTGCCATACAACTGCTTCTTCTCCAGACTACTAATCAAGTGATACCGTATCGGGGCCAGCTCTATAGGCTCATTATACCACTTTGTTATTATCTCCGGGTAAACATCCTTTATTGTCGGATAGTCAAACAAGTTCCTAAACATCTTCGATTCTGCGCTTTGCAAATTATTCCTCTCTCTGAAGGCATGTATAAAGTGAATCTCCCTATAGAACCTCGTTCCGGCCTCCTGCTGGTAAGTACTCTTATCAAACAGCGTAATCTTCGAACTCTTTACAATGCTAAGCGTCGCCAACGAAAGGAACTGCTCAAACATAAAAATGTCAGACACAATCTCCTTGATCGACGTCTTCCCCTTTTTGCGGATTTCAAGACAAGAATACTGCTCTACCTCTGGAGCAAAGTGGTCCCCATTATATCGCACAGCCTTCTTTATCTTTACAGTCGTATTCTCGTTAACCTTAATGCTGTTAATGATATCCTTCCTACTTCTGAATTCAGTACTAAACGACAAATTTGTCATTGTCGAATTATGGTTCTTGTCAAAGAACATAGTCGTAGTAATAGCCTCAGGCTGGCACCAATACGACAACTCAGGCATTCTCGCCGTTGCCCAGTAGCTCCGTTTCTCGTCCAGTCCCTCCACATGCTTCCCTATCACCATGTAGTTGCAGGTGTAACGCACGATGGGGAAATCCGCACTGAAGTTAAGACTCAACGACCTAATATTATTAATCAGCGTTATCTCCTTACTCTCAGCCGTTTTTCCATAGATAATATCCTCCTGGTCTTTACCCGTCAATATGGCCAGAGAATACTCGCCAAAGCATCCTAATAACTCCAGCACTATCTTCTCATTGGGATAATATGTCAGTACCCCAGCCACTCTTTTATCTGGTTCTGAAGGCAGCCACCAATACCCCTTATACTCCAATTTCTGGTCTAAATCAGTATTCTCCATCGCAGTCAGACTTTCCGTTATTTACATCTTACACATATTGATTCACATGCTTATTCTCCTCCGCCACATACCACGACGGTTTCTGATGATTCTCCTGCAGAAACCGCATTGCCTCTTCATATCGAATTAGCCAATGTTCTTCTTGTGTCATATCGCTTCCCTGTTTATATCCCCCATGAAGTAACCACTTCCCGCAGGCCGCGATGCTCCTCTGCATTTAAGTCTGGATATTGAGCCAGAACTGCTACGGCATACCCTGGCCCGTGAGAACCGACATTCGGGAAGAGGCTCTCTAACTCACCATTCCTGACGGGGAATACCCCTACCTCATTCATACTGCTTATAAGACGCTCTATCGCTTCTTTTACTGCAGGCTCTTGGATAGAGTCTAATCCATTGTGTTTAAGTTTATCCCATTGGTTTTCCAATAGCTTTGGCAGGTCCTTACTCAGCCTATTTACATGAGGTTTGGTCATTTGTGTCCAACCGTTTTCATCTATCATTCTCCTCACTTCCTGGGTTAAATCATCAGGGGACAAGGTTCCATCTGGCTGATTCATTGCATCAAAAAGAATCTGATAATCACCTTCTATATCAGCCCATACACCTCCACAATTCTCATACACAGCTTTCACTAGACCTTCGTCATTAAAAAAGTCCAGATCAGGTACAATTCGATAATCAATACCCAATGATTTAAGTTGTTTTGATAGCGGTTTCATTCTTCCCTTACCATTACACAATGTAAACAAAGTATCACTATAGGTATTCTGTTCTTCTTTGATATGACTAAGCATTGCAGCATACAATTGGCAATCAGAATCACTCTCACACAGTACTGTATGATGATAGAACAGACCGTCAAGAATATTAGAATGGCGCATTAGCGGATCTCTCCATATCTCATCCAAATCTGCTGGCTGCAGATAATGTACCGGATTCACATCGCCTTCTCTTGTCAATCGGACAATCTTCACCCTTTGCCCTGCGGTTGACAACAGCCCCTTTATCAGTTCTATGCTGTGCGTAGATATGAAAGCCTGTCTTTCACCCAGCAAATTCGCCAGATTCTCGCCCAAGACTCTTGCCTGTGGAGGATGCAAAAACGCTTCCGGTTCATCAATCAAGAAAACCGTATAGTTTGGCATCATCATATTAAGCAGAAGCCCTGCAAGACTTCTGATACCATCGCCTTGTTCATGCACTTTTGGCAATGACGCCATTCTTCTGTACAATTCGTCCGACACTTCTTGAGGTGTTCTTCCTGCCTGGTTGAAAGCTATCTCTGCACCCATATGCAGCGTTATCATCGTTGAACCTCTATCCTCACAAAATATTTTTTTAGAAAAGATTTTTTCAAAAATGTCAGACATCCTCCTACGATTGTCAGGATCTGTCACATATTGCAACGGATTGGCTCTCGATTCGCCTGGATTAACCATCTGCTTAGGACTACTTGTAGTAAGTCGCTCCTCGGTCTTTACCATTGATACAAGGAACTTTCTAATATTATCTTCTACATATCGTTCATTTCCGAATCCGTTAATGTTGAGACTAAAGATATTATAATGATACCCACTATAACTAAAGTAGTTCCCGTTTGGTGTTGTTAAAGAACAGGTCTGTATTACTTCCCTAATATTCTCAGGATGATGATATGCTATATCAACATCTCTTACCACTATACTACCATGGTCATTAGAAATAGAGTTAAAGATGTCGCGGAGTGACTGGCTCTTACCCATATTATTGGGACCTACAAACACTACGATGTCTTGCGGCGACACGTCTATTGGCGTACTATCGTTAAATATCAACCTGCTAATTGTTATTCCAGTCATATCACTATTTCTTTAATTCGTTATTCATTATTTTTGTTCTTGTTCCGTTTGCTGCGCCATTCGCCGCCTTCACGCCACAAACATACAAACTTTATTCCGATCTTACCTAACACTTACACTACTTTTTAAGAATTCTTACGTCAAACCAAAGCCAAGAGAGAACCCGCACTTATTATCGTGCCGATTCCCTCTCATAAAATAGTTACTATACGATGTAGGTTTCCACAACCTCAAAGTACTTGTATTTAAAGTGCTCCTCCATGTACTTCAGTGCTTCCTCTTTACTACAGAAATAATGAATCTCACGAGGCTCAGCAGTTCTAAACGTAAACTGGAGTCCATACTTAGACTCTTGTAAATAACATGGCCCATTGTGAGGTGTCGGACTGATAGTCCTAACTGCATACTTTATTTCCATACTTAAAATTCAACTTATATACAATATCGATTTAAAGAAGTCTCTTAGTTCTGGCACTGCCACACAATAATAGAGTATGACAGCAAGTATTGCAATATAGATACAGACTTTAGCCGTTTCTGGTATCTTATCGCGCCACAGCCCAAAGTGCAACTGTTCGTCCATCCAACTTACATCCTTCTCACAAAACAGTTTAAAATGAGCATACCAATTGGAGAAGATAATTTGGTCAGGCTCAGAGCCATCATTAAATTCCTTCTCAATGGCCTCATATTCAGTTAACACTTGATTATAATCGACATCCTCATCCATCACCTTTACCCTTAGGTACAGATTCTTCAGTTTGTTACACTGATCGGTATTAGTAACCCCACGTTTTTTGTAGCCATCCATATCAGTGGTGAATTTCCTGATATAAATATTAGCCACACCAAAGATCAACACTGCAACCGATACCCATCTGGCAGTCAACTCAGCCCAACCTAATCCTAATATACCTGCAACGATTGTTAGAAACGCAATCCTACCTGGAGTCTTCTTCACAATGTCATAGGTCGCAAAATTAAGACTAGCAGCGTAGCTTATAGTATAACCCTTTGCTGCTATTTGCTTAAGTAAATCCTTCTTCATAATTGATACTCTTATTATTTAATTGGGACATCTATTCTGTCACGAGCCACTACAATATCATCTTTTATGATATAACATTCTACATAATGTGGGCCATTAAAATCAGCACTCTCATGTCTCACAAACCCATTCATTCTATTCGAATCAATTATCTCACCACGCAGACAATTGCGTCTCATGGCCTCATCACCAACATTTCTCACCTTCCACTTTACCTCATATGACTGTGGCACATTTGTTTTAACGATAAAGTCAAGACTACTTACTCTTGAGACACTCTGTCCATTCATCAGTATATAACTCAGCATAACCTCTCTGAACCCATAACGTTTCACTTTACAGTCCAGATTGGCATTGTATCTAATGTCTATAGGATAGATATCCTCAATAAACTGCTCTGGGTCGATATAGCTAACGGATGCAGGAAACTCTCTTCTCACTGCGACAGCAGTAACAGCTTTCGGAAACTTTCTGCCAAAAATCTCTCTCCACATATCATTGCGTTTATTCTCATTAGTCTCGGCTATGGCGTCAACAGCCTTATTGTATGCCTTCTTAGCCTTTTTCTGGAAAGATTTCTTTACCTTAACAACCTGCCCACTACCAAGAGCTTGATAATGACCTTGCTTAGGTTCATTCTTCAAAAACTCAAAGAAATCTCGACACAACACATCAAAAACAGACGGACCAGCATTATCATACTCCGAATGGTTTGACAGAAATCTGTGTGCCAGCGTATCTATTAGAAGTCCACACATAGCCAACCCCACATTATTCTTCCACGATCTCATCATTTTGCATAGCAGTCTGTGAGTATCACCATGATTCTGCCTAAACGAGGTCATCTCATCCTGTTCCTGTCTTGGCTTTGTAATACGATAATATCCATATTTTGTGTCAGGAAACTTTTCTATTATCTCACCCTCATCATCTACTTCCTCAAACACAGGCTGAACTTCAAACTTAAAGTCTTTAAAGAATACGTCCACTACTAATCGATCATCCTTGATTTTTGTATTAGGATAACGCTCCTTTAATGCGGCCTTAACATCTTTCAGCAACTTGTCAGGGGCATTTTTATACTCGTCCCACTTACTACTGGGCATAATGTAAAGCATGTCCAAGTCAGAGATACCCTTGATACCAGTATATCTGCCGTACGATCCTACCCGAAGACAGTTATCAACCTCAGAGTCTGTGTCTCGGAAGGTCTTGTTCAGCTTCTTTGTAATCTCATGGTAACGATCACTAATCTTATCAGAATTGTCGACCTTGATGTTTTCAAGGAATTTGTTAAACGATTGGCATATTGTCATTACTTCAATCGATTTTAAATTTGTAATACAAAATAAACGACTCTGCTGACTACCATAGTGGCTGCCAGCAGAGTTACAATAATCAATCCCCCTTTTTGTGATGATGTGGTTTCAAAGACGGGGTGTTACCTGGTGTCTGTTTATTGTCACGCTGACGACGGTCAGGCTTTCCTGTTGACACCGCTATTCTTTTAGGACCTGGTTTAATTCCCATAGGCAATTTGGAGGTTCAATCGGGCCTTAATCCGAAGTTTTAGTATGAACTCCGGCTGCAAAAATACAAAGAAAATCCGAATTTTCAAATTTTCAGTGAGAAAATCACGGAAAGTTTGAAAATCTGGCATAATTCTGTACTAACGATGTATTTTTAACGCTATTTTTTCACGCTTCCACCCTTATTCAATTCCTCAAAGAAGGTTCTTATCAGCTTCCTGTATTCCACAAACAGTTCCACATCCTTTAATATAGAATCCAGTTTCGGATCGAGCATCTTGTAGTATGCATTTAGGAAATTCATTGAGTTATGCACATACTCATGCTTTCTTATATAGGTGTGCCCGTTCTTATCTTTCTCAAACATACGCACCGCATCCCTCCGCAGGTCTGGATAACTCAGCAGCGAAAGGTCATGGGTTGCTACTGCAATCTGGCAGTCCTCTGCTATCGAGAGGTACATCTTCAGCAGAAATGCCAGTGCCTTCGTATGTATGCCAGCATCTATTTCATCTATACAGCTGCACTTACGCCCCATCACAATGTCATACATCACCACCAACAATCTTATAATGTGCATCGTTCCAAGCGACTCCACACCCGAATCCAGGCTTCTTTTGCCGTAGTCTGCGGTCGAATGTATAAAGCGCAAGTTTTGGTGTGAGATAATTCCCGAGGGATATTGCTGTAGCATCGCTTTAATTACCACGTCAGGCGCACCGCTCTTAATAAGATCCGAAATGCTAAGGCTCGCAGAATCAATTTCATAATCCACAATGTTAGTCCCAACATCCTTCAATAATTTCAGCAGCAGTTTCTTCACCATCTTATCCCTATCAGGATCTCCTGTCTGTAATCTGTCAGCCAGGCTTTGGTCCCCCCTTCTTACTAGACTTACGCGATCAATGAAATAATCGTAGTTTTCTCTTAGCACTCGGCTTTCTATATTAAGAGAACCAAATACAGACAAAACAGTAGCATTTTGTATCACATTCGTTACAAGCAGCCGCTGAGAGGCCTTGCTCATATCGCAAGCTGGCCCAAAATTGATCAGCACCGTATCTTTCTCCTCACTGTACTTTCTGATGTACACCCGCTCGTTTGTAGATGCCAATCGCAACTCTTCCTCTTCTACCCTGTCACTGCTTATGACAACCTTATAGAAATAGTTCTTTTCATCAACATAATAAGATAATGAAAGAACCGATGGGCGTTGTCTTGAATCATCATCTAGTAGAAACGGACGGTATTCTGGACGGTCTGATGGTTTCTCTGGCCTACTTGTTGCTATCATACGCAAGTAGTTCAACGCAGAAAACATTTTCGATTTGCCAGTACCGTTCAGTCCGACACATACCAACAATCGAAGGATTCGCTTCCCATCAATCGTTTTATACCATTCAGGTGGCAATATACTACCCTTTTCCTTATTGGAAGCCACAAAAGAAAGTACTTCCTTAGTTTTGTACGATCTGTAGTTTTCTACAGTAAACCGCTCTATCATATATTATACAAAGTAAAGTTCATAAAATGCGATGCAAAAATACTATTGTTTATATAACAAAACAAATAAATCAGCAAATTATTGTATTTTTCCGTGAATTTTCCACGTATTTTGCCAAATTCTGCATAAAAAAAAGCGCTGATTAGCGTTATTACTAACCAGCGTTCTATAGTCATTTGATACAGTTGCTTTATTTCCACTGATTCACCCTCCTATCCTCTTCCTATTCGCCTTAACCCAATTCAGCATATCATGTTCCTCTATCCTATGCCTAGATGAATTCCTATGATTGGTTTCAATAAAACCCCTCACCTCATCATACTTAGCCAACCACCTCTCATCTTGCGACATCCTAACCATAAACAATCATCATTAACCATTCATCGTGAACCCTTAATTTTTTCTTTCATAGTCTTAACGATGGAAGTCAAAACCTTCTAAATCCTATCACAGTCGTGAGATAATGACTGAAATTGCTCATCGTCCAGGTATCCATAGATTTCGCTAATTAATTTATATGAAGCGATATTAAGATAAACGAGTCAAGAAGTGAACGGATATCCTCGTTATGGATGGGTGGATATCGACCGCTCTTTTCAATTTGGGGTCTTGGGTTCGAGCCCCAAGCGGATCATGGATGCCCTGAAAGGGCAATATAATCCAGAATAAGGGCTTGCCCCTATGTATCGGGGTACCCGACAATAAAAAAATGCCCCTATAAGGGGCAAATAATTGTTATGAGCCCCTTACAGGGGCGGATGGGTGATGGATGGCATCTATTCGTAGGGTCAAGACCCTACCCTATGTTATTCGACCCCGATGGGGTCATAACACAAAAAAGGCCGATGCATTTAGCACCAGCCTTTTTTCATTATCAATTCTCAATTCTCCATTCTCCATTATCCATTCTCCATTGTCTTCGCCCAATTCTGTCACGACTCGGCATTGTTAAAGCAAGCTTGTCTCTGCCCTCGCTGCTCCGAAAAGTCTCCATTTTCAATTAATCTCTAACCTCTAACCTCTAACCTTTAACCGAGAATGTTTCCGTCCCATCCTCACCATACTTCTTATCCTTACCCTCGTAAGTCACCGAAGGCTCCAGCACCACAACCGTATGCCACACCCCCTTCGGCACCTGACAGCCATACGCACCCTCCTCCGGGCACAGATGAATGCGCTCTTTCTCCTTCAGCGATGCCTTGCCATCCTCAGAAGCCACCACCTCATACAACACCTCATCTATGCGCCCCTTTATCAGGATCACGTTCTCATTACTCAAAGGATGCCGATGGATGGGCACTTCAGTACCCGGCAGCATAGCGTTCAGCATACGCTGCGACCCATCCTCCTCCGATGTCCTCAGGTCGTAATTCGTCCTCAAGCGAGGGTTCGCCTTCGCCTCTTCAAACAGTTTCTCCAGTAATTCTTTGTTTATCGTCATATCTCATTCACCAATATCCATTAACCCATAACCACTAACCCCTAACCCATTCATTATCCATTCTCCATTATCCATTATCCATTATCCATTCGAGCGCAGCGAGGCCAGGTACTCCTCATGCAAATGATAATACTTCATCTTAAATGCAATATACCCCACGCCAAGCACCAAACTCATGACACCAAAATAAATCCAATGCGCAGGCAACTTGTCAGGTATCAGATATATAGCAACCAAAGAAATCACCAATTGAATCACCATATAAATAGTTGAAACCACCACATGCGGCATCTTCAACTCATTCGCCATCAGCTGATATACATGTTTACGATGCGCCTTCCCCAAATTCTCATGCAGCATAATACGGTGACATACAGTCAATACGCCATCCACGCTATACAAAAGGTACAACACAATCCAAGTAACATCACCAGTTACATACATCAAACGGCTCACGCAAAATACAAGAAACAGAGCCATGCCGATACTCCCCACATCGCCTGCAAAGCACCTTGCCTTAGTACGGAAATTGAATAACGAGAACAGCAGCAACGACAGTCCCATTACAACCAGCAGGCTCCCATCCATAAACGCATATTTCAGGTTAAGCAGATACAAAGGAATCACCATCGCCAACGCATACCCCGCCGTTATGCCGTTAATGCCATCCATGAATTGAAAATATTCGTCCCCCCCACACTAAATATCAAAGCGCCCACAAGAATAGCCAGTTTCACCCACAGCGGGAACTCCGTATTCATAGCCACAGGATACAGAATCATTATCATGGCCGCAAACTGCACCACTAACCTCAGAGAATCAGGTAATGAATGAATATCATCCACGAAACTAACTCCCGATGCCAGAGTCACAGCCACCAATAACCAAGGCTCAGGAAATCCATACCAGATACTCCAGATCCACAGCGCAATAGTAAAAATCACGCCCCCACCACGAAGCACCACCTTAGTATGCGACGACCGTGCATTCGGCTTATCAATAATATTAAACCTATCCGCAATGCGGAAGTACACCAGCTCCGCCACGAGCAATATCACAGCTATAATAATGTATGTCATTGTCCCAGTACCACTGTTGTTGAGAAAGTGAAAGTTGGTCCTACCAAGCATCGCAAGTAACGTTCTCAATGTTCTCTAATGACAAGAGGGTTCTTCGTAGTTGCCGCTATGATTGACCCTCTTTTACTATCCCCTACTTCAGGCACATTGGGCCGTTGCCCCAAAACCTTACCTAATTTTAATCCTTCAAACACCCAATCGGTACCACATACACACCGTCCTTACGTCTGTAAGCATAAGCACCTGTTCCTGTCAGCACCATCATAAACGAAGGCGCTTTCATCCTCGTGGTATCGATCTTTTCTGCCAGTGATTTCAAATTTGCTGCTCCTTCCTCAATCAAGCCCTCTCCGCCTAACTTAATTTCTATCAATCCATAGGTCCCGTTACGCCTATGCAGCACAGCATCACACTCCAGTCCATTCTTATCCCTATAGTGATACAACTCTCCGTCCAACGGGTCTGCGAACACACGCAAATCCCTCACAGCCATAGTCTCAAAGAATAGCCCGAACGTATTCAAGTCGTTCAGAAAATCTTTCGGTCCAATACCCAGCGCAGCCACGCCTATCGAAGGGTCTGTAAAATAACGCGTATCGCTAGTCCTTACTGCCGTTTTGCTACGAAGATTCGGATTCCATGCTCTCATATCCTCCACCACAAAGATCTTCTTCAAAGCTTTCACATACGAGGCCACAGTATCATCATTCAACGAAGAGTTGTCATTTGTCTTCATATCTGCGCAAATCACGCTGTAACTCACAGCAGCACCTTGGTGTCTGGCAAACGAACGCATCAGCAATCTCACCCTCTCGGGGTCACGATCCACACCGTCAGTCCTTTGAATATCATAATGGACCACCGAATCAAAATAGTCCCTTGCCTGGTCCAACGCCACAGCGCCATCCAGCATCGATGCCTGCGGCCATCCTCCACGGCAAGTGAGATAGGCCAGTTGCTCAATATCCAGTTTGTTCTCCGCAAAAATCTCTTTTGGCTCATCAAACAAACTGCCCAAACTAATAGTGCCATTCGATTCTCCTGATTCCCATAAGCTCATAGGCCTCATCATCAGTCGACCAATGCGCCCGGTTCCTGTGTGTTCTATTTCGTCCGAATCCACAGGTACGGCAGACCCTGTCATAATAAACTGCCCCATCAAACTCCTGTCGTCAACCTCAGAACGAACACTGTCCCATAGTATGGGAATAGTCTGCCATTCATCTATCAGCCGGGGAGTTTCTCCACGAAGCAATAATGCAGGATTCATTTCAGCCAATTGCCTGCTAGACCGTAGCACACTCGTCTCGCCAAGTTTCAATATGCTTTTGGCTAAACGAGACGATGTGGTTGTCTTTCCGCACCACTTGGCGCCTTCCACTAGCACAGCCCCTTTGCCTAGCAACTTACGCTCAAGCAAAGCATCGACCACTCTATGTTTGTAATTTCCTTCCATACAATAATTCACACCCCACATTCGGGGGTTTGGCGCAATTCCGTTCGGGAGTTTGGCACAATTCCGTTCGGGAATTTGGCTGCAAAATTAACAATTCTCCCCGTATTTTATTGCATTTATTAGCAACATCTATTGTTTCTTAACTCTTTGTCCAAATCTTGATCCTTAAACAATGAACTATCACTTATAATACTCCCTCAAAAACCTCTGTACCGCCTCTTGCTGGCGCTGCTGGTTCTGCATCCACTCGTTGTATTCCTTCAATAGACGTTGGAAATGTTCTGCTCTCTCCTGCCCGTCGATGGCGTTGCACATCTGCTCAGCTATTTGAGGAGGGAAATTATTCCTGATGAGAGCCTTCTGCGCCTCATTAGCAATCTTATTCCCTACAATGTTATATAAGTCCTGTATGGTAATCATTCAAAACATATACTTTCTTCATAGGTTACGGGCTATCTCATCCTTCACCCATCATACCTTGCTGCGATCACCCTCCAGTCCACAATCTGCCAAAGTGCTGCAAGATGAGCAGCACGACGGTTCTGGTAATCCAGATAATACGCATGCTCCCAGACATCAAAGGTCAACAGCGGCTTCAGTCCCTTCACCACAGGATTGGATGCCCCTTGCTCCTGCGTAATGACCAAGTTGCCATCAGCATCTGCCGATAGCCATACCCAGCCAGAGCCAAACAGACCTACGCCTTTTGCTTCAAACTCAGCCTTGAAAGCCTCCACACTACCCCACTGCTTCTCTATCTGTGCAGCAAGTGCCCCCTTAGGAACGTGAGCTGCCT
>Ga0265298_10000198_pt1 | contig 92389 bp, 71 predicted proteins | sample AusTroGonzalo_MG_3_FD_193486 | JGI IMG/M metagenome (GOLD analysis project Ga0265298, IMG submission 193486) | Bovine rumen microbial communities from tropical cattle in Woodstock, Queensland, Australia - Gonzalo_01 | ecosystem: Host-associated > Mammals > Digestive system > Stomach > Rumen ...
ACACCGTTCTCGCTCTCAGCTGAGAGGTCGGGGTGTGTCATGAAACCGAATATTCCAAGACGATAGTTGATAGATACCAGGATAACATCCTTGCCGGCCCACTCCTGAGCATCAAACTCAGGCTCTGAGCCCCAGCCCTCGCGGTAACCGCCACCGTGAATCCACAGGGCAACCGGAAGCTTGGCATTAACGTCACCCGGCTTCTTGGTCCAAACATTCAGATAAAGGCAATCCTCACTGAAGGGAGCCTCATCACCATAACCCCACTCTGTGTAGTAGCCACCCTTGAACTGGATGTGCTGATAGCTGGGATGGTCAAAACGGTTGCACAGCTTAACGCCCTCCCAGGGCTCTACAGGCTGCGGAGCCTTCCAACGGTTCTCACGGATAGGAGCTGCTGCATAGGGAATGCCACGGAATACGAATACATCCTTTACGCGGTCAGCGCTTACGCCCTGAACCTGTCCGCCCTCGATGCTAAGAACGGGGCTCAACTTTTCAGTGTTGCACTGGCAACTGGCCATCAAAGTCAGAATACCAGCAAAAAGCAAAAGTTTCTTCATAATGATTATATTGGTTTAAGTTAATGAAGTGTCCTATCTGAGGTCTCTTTTTTTAAATAACGACCCACAAATGTAATGTATTTTACAACTTGTTAAAATTAACACACCTATTTTTTCCCAAATTTTTGGCTAATCCCCCAAAACCAAGTACTTTTGCATCGCTCACAATAACAACGTTTGACCTAACAGGATTACGTTTTTAATCAAACGGAGATTGTGGCCTATTTTTGGATCATTGGTTTTCCTTTTTGAGGGAGTCATGGAGCTCCATTATGACCCGAAAAGGAGACAATGATAAGATGAAAAATCTGATCCAGCCGAGATTATGGCTTATTTTTGGATGATTGGTCTGTTTTTTTGAGGGAGTGATGGGGTCCCATCATGACCGAGGAAAAACGGGGCAAGCGCCAAAAAGAAGCCGTAAGATCAAAAAAACGCTCGAATGGTGGAATGGTAGACACGAGGGACTTAAAATCCCTTGGCCTTTATCGGCTGTGCGGGTTCGAGTCCCGCTTCGAGCACAGATGTACAGGGAATCATGATAAGGACACGTATCGTAAAGCTATCCATCCTCTTTACCCTCTTATTTCAGCTAATCCCTCTAAGGGCGGAGGATATCCGGTTCAATCTCTATCTCAACATCGGATTCATAAAAATCCAGGCAGGATCTGCCCGCATGTATGACAGTGATGTCATCTTTAACGGACATGACGCCGTTCGTTATGCAATGGAGATGACCACAGACTCCAGGGCCGACAGGTTCTTTACACTGCGTGACACAATAGAGTCATACAACACCCATGACAATGTGAGCCTCTATTTCCGTAAGACCATAAATGAGGGTGACCGTCATGTTGTTGAGACTGCATTGTTCTCAAAGGACAATGGCCATTTCATCGCTAATATGAGCAAGGTTAACAGTGCTACGGACCAGCGTCTGGCCCACACCACAGAGTGGAGGGACAGCAGGATCTATGACATCATGAGCATGCTCATTTTTGCCCGTTCCATGGATACATCCGGCTCCGAACCCGGCCGGACAGAGAGCCTGCCCATGGTAAACGGCGATCAGGTGATAACCCAGTATCTGGTCTATACAGGAAACAAGACCGTCAAGGCCGATGACGGCAACACCTATGACTGCATGGTAGTATCGGTACGAGACTACAAGGAGGGCAAGGAGCGTGAGACGCTCAAGGCCTACGTTACCAATGACAGCCTGCACAAACCTATCCAACTGGATATCAATCTTGGCGTGGGAACTACTATCAAGGCTCTGCTCAAATAAAACTAAGGATATGAAACTGACAGACAACCGCTGGCTTACAGGACGTGGATTCGGAGTTCACTCTCCGTGGGCATATGACCTGATTGAGAATGTAATCAATGAAAAACGTCCCTATTATGCATATGAGGACCTCTATCCCTTCTGGGAGAAAGCTCCGCAGTATCTGCCGCAGTATCCGCAGAGCCGTGACGAGCTGTTGTTCCGTCTGGTAAACCGTTTCAATCCGCAGTATATTCTGGAGATAGGAACCGGAGCCGGAGTAAGCACGGGATATCTGGCATCCGTATCAAGCAAATCAAGGGTTGTTACGGTTGATGTTCCGCACTCGGCCGAAAAAGAGGTGCGCCGTAATCTTAAGAGAATCAAGAATATTGAGTATATTGCAGCCGATGTCCTGGAGACCGTCACCAAGATAATGGAGAGCGGGGATACTCCTCAGTTCATACATGTGGCACACACAGCTTACTGGCGTCAGGTAATGGATGTTATCATCCGCAATGCCAAACCTGATACTGTGGTGGTACTGGAGGATATGGGCAAGAAAGAAAAGAAAGAGTGGTGGAAACAGGCCATCCTTGATGAGAGAGTGGGAGTGACATTCCAACTCAAGAAGTTGGGGCTCCTGTTCTTTAACAGGAAAATGAACAAACAACACTACGTGTTATGAGCAAGATTTACACCCGTACAGGCGATGACGGCACCACATCACTGGTTGGCGGCAAGCGTGTAAGCAAGACCGATCCGCGTCTTGAGGCGTACGGCACCATTGATGAGCTCAACTCATTCATAGGCCTTATGCTCTCCACCATGGACGGCAAGGCCGAGAGCACCGATAACATCTGCTGGATCCAGCAGAAACTCTTCAATACAGGCGGCTGCCTGGCAACGGACACCAGCAGCTTTGAGCTGCCTGAAAGCTGCCGCATCAGCCCGGCCGATGTAGAGCGTCTGGAACATATGATTGACGCCCTTGAGGAGGGACTCCCCCAGCAGCGCTCATTTATACTTCCCGGTGGCACTCAGGCTGCATCTTACGCCCATGTGGCACGCACCGTATGCCGCCGTGCGGAGCGCATTATCCTGGCCTTACCTGACTGTGCAAAAGCACCTTGCGACCTACTCAAATTCATCAACCGCCTATCGGATTATCTCTTTGTCCTGGCACGCCGTATAAACTTTTTTGCGGGTGTAGGTGAAAAAATATGGTAGAACTTTTGCATAACATATTTTTTTATACTTTTGCACCCCTATATAAGTAAACCTTAAAACACCGTTTATTACTATGTATTGGACATTGGAACTGGCATCAAAACTTGAAGATGCACCCTGGCCCGCAACCAAGGATGAGTTGATTGATTACGCCGTCCGTTCAGGAGCCCCGCTTGAGGTAATTGAGAACCTCCAGGAGATAGAGGATGAGGGCGATATCTATGAAAGCATAGAGGATATATGGCCCGATTACCCCAGCAAGGAGGACTTCTTCTTTAACGAAGACGAATACTAAGCAATAACCATATAAAAAGAGAGACCGGCTAAGATTGTTTTAGCCGGCCTCTCTTTTATTATCCTTATTCAGATATCAATCGGTAAGGGAGCTATACTCTGCGCGGGCCTCATCAAGCAATTTGCTGAATGAGTAAACGGAGTTGAGGTGAGCAACCGTAGCCGCAGCCATTATACGTGCGGCTATGATATCGGTAGCCCAGTGCTGACCGGTAATGATGCCGCTCTCTCCCATACGGAATCCGGCTGTCAGGAGATCATTTGCCCTTCCGGGTGCAAGCTCTGTAAGCACAAGTCCTACACCCCAGCAAATCTCTGATTCCACCGATGGATATGATGATGTCTTACTGTCATAGACACCTGCAAACGGAGCCTCTCCCAACTGTACGTAGGGGCGTTTACGGAACTTAGCCGATGCCGCCAGAGCAGCAGCATTAGCCTGCATGGCGTTACGCGTCTCAGTTATAAGCGCAGTAAGCTTGGGTGCGGATTTTGCATCAATCTTTATACCCAAAGCACCAGAGAAAACCATAAGAAGAGCGTTCAGGCTGCAGTCAGCATCGGCCTTAGCCTGCTCTCCACGCCCGGTTGCACGCTTGCCTTTTGCCTCCATATACTGGGCAACATCACCGTAATATCGGAAACTTGCGGTATCAACCGGTTCGGACAGAATACGGCGGCCGTCTGGCAAAACGTCTGCCGTGGCAGGCTTGCGTCCGCTCTTTTCATAATACTCTGCACGGGCAGCCTCCATATCAGACCTGAAATCAGGTACTGAATGCATGGCGGCCACTACGGCCGATGCGCACATGTAACCGGCATTTACATCGCTCTGATAGTGGGCAGAGACTATTACGCGGCTCTCGCCGTACTCAAAGCCACGGCGCAGTATGGTATCCTGATACTCAGGAACCATCTCGGCAAGTACCAGGGCGGTAGCCATTCCACGCGTTGTATGGCCCGACGGATAAGAACCGCTTGTACGCAGACTTTCCAGATCATCAGCCTGTCCGGTGGGAATCTCATTGAACCGGATTACCGGACGTATGCGCATATATTTCTCCTTGGGATTCTTGGAGGTCTGCTCGGCCGTATGATAACTGCGCGATATCAGGTTGTATATGGCAGGAGTCTCTGTGCGGCTTATCTTAAAATCCAGCGCCTCGGAGAATATCCTGGCCATTACAGCTGTGCTTGACTGCGACTCAATACTGGCTCTCTCTCCGCGCTCCGTATAACGGACAGTCTTGCCCCACTGCCACTGTACAAAATCATCATAATACTCAACGTCACAGGTATCGGGAGGTGCCGGCAGGAATATACCGCCATCCGGCTGTTTATCTCTCTCCAGATAAAGACTGACCCCGAACCCTCTCTGGGGAAACTGTGAGTAACCCCATTGGAAGGAACACAGCATCAAAAATGATGCAAGTAACAAACGTGACGTATTCTTCATATCTGATGACTGAACTATATGATTATCTCATTCAATTGGCATTTGGATCGGAACCGTATTTGTTGGGGCCCTCGGTACCAGGAAGCGAGCACCATATGATGGTGAGTATAAGCGGTACGAGTATGATGACAAACAGCAATGACATTATTCCTGCGCTTCCAGCCATTAGATTGCCGGGAGTAGCTAAAGCTATGGCACTGCTCATCCTGAACATACTGACAACTAACAATGTCAAACCAAGCACAAACGGAACAAGAGAGAGAAGAACAAGTGTACCCTTACGCTCCGTATCATGAAGCCTGCGTACTATCAGGGATATCGTGGGAACAAGCAATGCTACTACCGTGATGACAAACAGTACAATTACTATCCTATGGATTAAAAACATCGATGAAATCTCCATATTACAAATAGTTTTAAGGTGAAACAAAACTGATATTATCCTTTTAATATCCTACCGAAATACACATTGCCGCCAGGATACCTACCACATAACGCATGATAAATAATACAATCGCGTCAAAAAGGATAAAATACCAGAATTCCGATCTCGATGCACGACCCGTGTACTTGAAATAGTTTTTCCAGCCTGATACTACAGCCTGGCCGAATGATACTTTTTTTGTTTGCATAACTTTTGAGTTTAATGGGTTTTGCTGCAAAAGTATGCCGTACTCACTGCCGTCGGAATTATGTTGCGCAACATTATCGTCACACTTTTTTGTTGCACCTTTTGTTGCGCCTGCAACATCCTGCTCCGGGAACAGCAGCTCCACCCATGAGCGTGAGAGTTTCTCCTTTACGCGTATCTTACGCATACGCAGGCTGTCTTTTGATATGGATATGCAATCTGCAATGATCTCCGGGCTGAAATCGGCTGCTATAAGGGCACAGTAGATAAGGTCTGATTCCGATAGAGCGGAAGACTCCCTTTTCATCTCCAGAAACATTGGTGAAAAGGCCTTTTCTATGCTGCGTGTGATTGATAAACGTTCATCAAACGTAAGGCGGCTGTCACGACTGAGATAACATATCAGAGTGTTTGCATCAGGCATGGTGCGAAACTCCGCAAGACAGGACTTGAGAATGTCGGTTTTTGAATCCATAAGCATTTGGTTTGATGCAAAGATACTCCTTATTTGTTTGTCTTAAAGTGCTGTTGCGCAACAAAACCGTAACAAAAGGCATACAAAAAGGCAGGTCACCGGTTTGATGACCTGCCTTTTTAAGTATTAACCGATAGAATCAGTCGCTCAGCTTGGCTGCAATGAACTCGCGGTTCAGACGTGCAATATTGCTGATGCTGATGCACTTGGGGCACTCGGCCTCGCAGGCGCGGGTGTTGGTGCAGTTACCGAAACCAAGCTCATCCATCTTGGAGAGCATGGCCTTGGCACGGCGGGCAGCCTCTACCTGACCCTGCGGGAGCAGAGCCAGCTGGCTAACCTTGGCACTTACAAACAGCATAGCTGAACCGTTCTTGCAGGCTGCTACGCAGGCACCGCAACCGATGCATGCTGCAGCGTCCATAGCCAGGTCTGCCTTCTCCTTTGAGATAGGTATTGCGTTGGCATCGGGAACACCACCGGTGTTGATTGATACGTAACCACCGGCCTGCATGATCTTGTCATATGCACGGCGGTCAACCATAAGGTCGCGGATAACCGGGAAGCCGGCTGAACGCCACGGCTCAACGGTGATGGTCTCACCATCCTTGAAACGGCGCATGTAGAGCTGACAGGTGGTAGCACCTGTGGCAGGTCCGTGCGGATGACCGTTGATGTAGAGTGAGCACATACCGCAGATACCCTCGCGGCAGTCGTGGTCAAACACAACAGGCTCCTCACCTGCATTGATGAGCTGCTCGTTCAGAATGTCAAGCATCTCAAGGAATGAGGTATCGGTGGGGATATCCTTCATTTCATACACCTTGAACTGGCCCTTCTCCTTAGGACCTCTCTGGCGCCATATTTTCAGTTTGAAGCTTATATTCTTTTCCATAGTGATGCTTAATTTAATCAGTTCTTGTAATTACGGGTCTGAACCTTAATGTACTCATAGTTAAGAGGCTCCTTGAGCAGCTCAGGTGCCTTACCCTCACCCTGATAGTTCCAGCAAGCTACGTATGAGAACTTGTCATCATGACGCAGTGCCTCACCCTCGGGTGTCTGATGCTCCTCGCGGAAGTGACCGCCGCATGACTCCTCACGGTTAAGACCGTCATAAGCCATGAGCTTGCCAATCTCGATGAAGTCAAGCAGACGCAGGGCCTTCTCAAGCTCAACATTAAGTGTCTGGGCATCACCCGGAACACGCAGGTCTGACCAGAAGGTCTTCTCTACCTCATCCAGCTTCTTGAGAGCTGTCTTGAGAGACTCCTCTGTACGGCCCATACCTACATACTCCCACATGATATGACCAAGCTCCTTATGGATAGAATCAACGGAACGCTTACCGTTAATACCCATGATCTTGGCAATCTTATCCTTTACAGCCTTCTCGGCAGCATCGAACTCAGGCAGGTCAGTGCTGAAACGCGGAACCTGGATCTGGTCTGACAGATAGTTCTGAATAGTGTAGGGGAGTACAAAGTAACCGTCGGCAAGACCCTGCATAAGAGCAGAAGCACCCAGACGGTTAGCTCCGTGGTCTGAGAAGTTGCACTCACCGATGGCAAACAGACCGGGGATAGAGGTCTGCAGCTCGTAGTCAACCCAGATACCACCCATTGTGTAGTGGATGGCGGGGAATATCATCATGGGGTTCTCATACGGATTTACATCGGTAATCTCCTCATACATGTCAAACAGGTTACCGTACTTGTCGGCTACAGCCTTCTTACCCAGACGCTGGATAGCGTACTTGAAGTCAAGGAATACAGCCAGACCGGTGTTGTTTACACCAAAGCCCTTGTCGCAACGCTCCTTGGCAGCACGTGAAGCAACGTCACGGGGAACCAGGTTTCCGAATGCGGGATAGCGGCGCTCCAAGTAGAAGTCGCGGTCCTCATCGGGAATATCGTTGGGGCTGATCTCACCCTTCTGGAGCTTCTTGGCATCCTCAAGCTTCTTGGGAACCCAGATACGACCGTCGTTACGCAGAGATTCTGACATCAGTGTCAGCTTGGACTGCTTGTCACCGTGTACGGGGATACATGTGGGGTGGATCTGAGCGAAAGCGGGGTTGGCAAACCATGCACCCTTGCGGTAGCACTGCATGGCAGCTGAACCGTTACTACCCATAGCGTTGGTTGAGAGGAAATAGGTGTTTCCGTAACCGCCGGTGCCGATAACAACGGCGTGGGCTGAGCAACGCTTGATCTCACCGGTAACAAGGTCACGGTAGATGATACCGCGGGCACGCTCCTTACCCTCCTCATCCTTGATCATAACCAGATCAAGCATCTCGCAACGGGTAAACAGCTCAACGTTACCCTGCTGTACCTGATAGCTCAGGGCAGAGTAGGCGCCCAGCAGCAACTGCTGTCCGGTTTGACCGCGGGCATAGAATGTACGCGATACCTGAGCACCACCGAATGAACGGTTGGCGAGTGTGCCGCCGTACTCACGGGCAAAAGGTACGCCCTGTGCCACGCACTGGTCAATGATATTGTTTGATACCTCGGCCAGACGGTAAACGTTGGCCTCACGTGAACGGTAGTCACCGCCCTTGATTGTATCATAGAAAAGACGATATACTGAGTCACCGTCATTCTGGTAGTTCTTGGCGGCGTTGATACCACCCTGTGCGGCGATTGAGTGAGCACGACGGGGTGAATCCTGGATGCAGAAGCACTTTACCTTGAAACCAAGGTCACCAAGTGTGGCTGCAGCTGATGCACCGGCCAGACCTGAACCTACAACGATAATGTCAAGCTTGCGCTTGTTAGCGGGGTTGACAAGTTTCTGATGAGCCTTGTAGTTGGACCATTTTTCAGCCAACGGGCCTTCGGGAATTTTTGAATCTATAGTAGCCATATTCAAATACTTTTACGGTTTAACAAAGGCTCTTGAAGAAGAACGTTAAAACAACAGCTATGAAACCAAGGATAACTACGGTAACATAGATGTTGCCTATTACCTGCCAGCGCTTGAGCCAGGTCTTGCCGCTCCAACCTACAGTCTGGAGAGCACTCCAGAAACCGTGTGACAGGTGGAACCACAGAGCTGTCAGCCAAATGATGTAAGCCAGCACAAAGTACCACTGTGAGAAGGTGTACTCGATGAGAGTGGCACCATCGGTAGGAGCAACAGCTACGCCGTTAACGATGGCCTGAGAACCCAGGATTTCCTGAAGCTGCATCTTTGACCAGAAGTTAGCCAGATGCAGAACCAGACCCAGAGCTACGATAACACCAAGTGCAAGCATGTTCTGTGAAGCCCACTCAACAGATTTGGGTCTCTCAGTAACAGCGTACTTCTGGTTACCACGTGCTCTCATGTTCTGAGCGGTCAGTATGAAAGCGTAAACAAAGTGAACCAGAACCAGGAAGGCCAGGCCCACAGTACCTACCAGTGCATACCAGTTTGCTCCCAGAAACTCGCACACAGCGTTGTATGCCTCGCCCGAAATCAGGACCACGCAGTTCATTGCCATGTGGAATGTGAGGAACAGAATGAGAGCGCCACCGGAAACGCTCATCACAACCTTACGTCCGATTGAAGAATCAATTAACCACATAAAATTTAAGTTTGTTATAGAATTAAAATTTCTCGCGTGCGCAGAAACTTGAAAAACGTGCAAATATACTCATAAATATGTATTAATCTCCTATACTCCCCACACATAATTCCCCATTCAGAGTGTTTTTGACTATATTTGCAGCCTACAAAACCTTTTAAGATGAGAACAATGACTAGCCTTTCAGTAATGTTTATGTCAGTTTTGGGGCTGTTTTCATGTAACGTGAATGCCTGGACAGATACCAACCCCAATCAGTTCCAGCAGGCGGCTTACGCTCAGGGAACCTGTATTATTGACGTCCGTTCAGCTCAGGAATACGCAGAAGGACATCTGCTCAATGCAATCAATATAGATTGGCAAAAGGGCGGTTTCATCGATGAAATCAATTCCAGATTCAGCAAGGACCTTACACTTGCCGTCTATTGCCGCAGCGGCAAACGCAGTGCTGAGGCATCGGCCGCTCTTACAGAGGCCGGGTACAAGGTAATCAACCTTGAGAACGGATTCATGGGCTGGTCAGAGGCCGGCAAGCCCGTAAGCACATATGAGGTCGAGTGTTTCATGGATAACGGTGAGCCCGTAATCATCACTCTTATCAAACACGGAACCCTGGCCGTATCATACAAGGGAGCGACCATTCATTTTGACCCTGTAAGCGGTTACGGCAAGAACACCGACTATGCAACCGAGTTCCCCAAGGCCGATGCGGTACTTGTAACACATGAGCATGGTGACCACCTTGACAAGAACGCAATCACCGCGCTTTCATCGGACAATACGATACTGCTGCTCAATGCCAAGTCACAAGGTCAGATAGGTATGGGCAAGGCCATAGACAACTATGAGACTGCCAATCTGGTACAGGGCATAAAGCTTGATGTGGTACCCGCGTACAACATCACTGCCGGACGTGAGCAGTTCCACCCCAAAGGCAACGGCAACGGTTACATACTCACATTCCCGGGCGGATTGCGTATCTATGTGGCCGGAGATACCGAGGATATACCGGAAATGGCCGATATAAAAGATATAGATGTGGCTTTCCTGCCTGTAAACCAGCCCTACACCATGACTGTTGACCAGTGCGTGAAGGCCGCCAATGTCATAAAGCCCAAGGTACTGATTCCGTACCACTTTGGACAGACAGACCTGCAGCAACTGCCGTCAATGCTTCCCGACATAGACGTGAGACTGAGAAACATGCAATAAACCAGAAAACCGATAATACAAATGAAACTGTACAAAAGAATCTGCGCCACACTATCCGTTGCGCTATTTTGGGGCATAAGTTTTGCCCAGACGGACAAGGATACCGTTTATGTATTCCTTGAGGATATGCCCGATGCCGGCATCTATCTGCCGCCACCACCGGACATGACCAGCACCACTTACGCCGATGACTTTGCCCAGTGGCAGTGGGGCAAGACCATACGCCCTACAGAGCGTGGCCAGCAGGCCAACGATGACTCACAGTGGGGCATTGGCGGAATGATCAGAGTACACCAGGGAACCCTTGGCTTTGAGATAAGCAAGGAGAAGACTCCCGCCATCTACAAGTTGCTCTATAACGTACTGTGGACCGAGAACCTGAGTACCCACAATGCCAAGCGCAAGTATATGCGTACCCGCCCGTTTGCCCAGTACAACGAGCATACCTGGGGCCGTTTTGACAATGAGCGCGAGCTCCGTTTCAACGGATCATATCCGTCGGGACATACATCGCTTGGATGGTCAACCGCACTGGTTCTGGCCGAGATGGTTCCTGAGCTGCAGGACACACTGCTGCGTTCAGGTTACCAGTATGGCGAGAGCAGGACGATTGTAGGAGCGCACTACCAGAGTGATGTGGACGCCGGTTTCCTGTGCGGCAGCACCGCCGTTGCCGTGATGCACGCCAGCCAGTATTTCCAGAAAGACCTGGATGCAGCCCGTAAGGAGTACTGCAAGATCAAGGGTATCAAGAATGTAAGCCAGACCGAGGGATTCCCCGATGGATCCAAGGTATTTGACGGACCCATTACCGAGGAGAGCCACCGTTTCTACGGCGACATCATAAAATACTACGAGACCCTGCCGGAAAGAGAGACCGAGCGCGGCGAGCAGGCCAAGGCCGATGCCGACAACAGCGTGGATGCCATGATGAAGACATTCAGCACTCCCGCGTTTGAGATAAGCCGTGAATCAAATCCGGCCATTGCCGCTCTGCTTGATTATACAAGGGAGAATCTCATCAAAACCGCCGGTGAATTGGGAAGCACCGCTTTCCGCGAGCGCCCCTACGTAAGACTCAATCCCCGCAGGAACAAGACACTGATAAGTGAAGATGAGGATACCTTAAAAGCAACAACCAGTTATCCTTCAACACACTCAGAGATAGGTTGGGGAATGGCCCTGCTGCTGGTAGAAATAGGACCGCGTGAGGCAGCCAACGATATACTGGGTCGCGGATTCGAGTATGGACGCAGCCGCGTGATTGCCGGTTATAACTACCCCACCGATGTCCAGACCGCCCGTCTGTGGGCATCGGCCACACTGGCTCACCTGCATACCATGCCTGAATTCAAGCAACTCCTGCAGGCAGCCAAGGATGAGCTTAATCCTCCTGCCAAAGGCAAGAAAAAAAGGAAATGACAATACTGACTGATAAAAAATCGTGGTGGAATGGGCTATTCCACCACGATTTTGTTATTTGAAAGTGAACACCAGAAGGATTGGGTTGGACTCATCATCCATCTCGCTTACTGCTTTCCGGAACAGTTCATTATCAGGAATCCTTCCATACTGCATAATACTACGGATTACATCCGGACTTACCCAGCATGCAATGCTGTGCCCATCATCCATGACAGCACATGAGAAACTGAATAATGACCTGAATACACCGTCATCTTCGGAATCATCGACCGCAAAAGTCTGCTTTTTCCTATGGTCATATACCAACATCGGCAGATAATTATAATGATCGGTATATCTTACAATTGAGTAATCCTCAAACTCTATAAAGGCTCCTCCAAAGTTGGGCTGTTCAAAAAAGTTTGTCATCCAATTCATAATATCCTCTGTGTGATACTCCTTATCCCACATAGGAACCAGGTTTTTGGGACGCAGCTGAAGGTTATACTTGGGGACCGCTGTACCGTCATCGTTCATTTTGTAGATTATGTTGTTCTCCAGCAACGTAAAGAAAACTGTGCCGCAATACCTGTAAAGCAGGCCTCTGGACATACCATAATCACTCCTGCGTGTCTTAAAATACATGTCTTCACCGAAACATCCTATTATCTCACCCTTGCGGTCAGCTATATATATCTCACTTGCATTTATTCTGTCGTCATCAGCTGTTATGTCACAAGCGGATGCATATACAAGGGTGTCATTGTTCAGGTATTCAACACCGTGAGGATAGCCTTGGATAGAAAAATCGGATACGTATTTGCCGTCGACCGTAAACTCCGTAATCCTCTTTTTCATATTATCGACAATGGCAATATTGCCGTTGGGTGTGATGCATATGCTACGGATATCCAGATACTCCTTAGGGCCATTGCCGTGTGATGATATATTTCTTACGAATTTACCGTTTTCATCGAATATCTTCACGACTTTATTACTTATGTCAAAGACAACAAAAACACCATTGGTATAAGCCAACTGGTAAATATCACCTATCATGCTGGAGGGACCGGCAGTCTCCAACTGGATCACTCTGGTAAGCTCCAAGACATCATCCGCTTTCAATACCGCGGTACTGTCGGGATCATAGAGGATTGTCTCCGCCTCCGGACTATCCACAGAGACACTGCCCTTACAGGCAATTAACGCAAACATAATAGATACAAGGACTGAATTGAGCAACTTTCTCATATTACTGATTATTGGTTATTATATAGTTGAAAGGATGATTATACCGCAGATTCCTATATAGGCATAGACCACGTACCGGAACACCTGCGCAGGAATACGTTCAAAGACCTTGGTTCCGATGTAAGTGCCCAGAAAGACACCCGCAATACCTGCTACGTATGCCTTGCAAACGGACAAGGTGAGGAATCCGCTGCCTGCACGGAAAAAAGTCATAGCCAGATTACCCAGGCAGAAATACATGGAGATTATGGCCATGTAATGGTCCTTATCCTTCTCGGAGGAAATGAAGTATAGCACTGCCGGCGGTCCCTGCATGCCAAAGAAACCTCCCATGAGTCCGCTCAGGCTGCCGGTGATTATCTGCGCTTTCACCGTAGGTTTTATGCGAATCTTGCCTCCCAGAGTGAGGAAATATATGCTTATCAGGATAAGGATGATTCCAAGCGACATGGTAAGGGACCTGAGCTGCATGCGGGACAGCATGTAGACCGCACCGCCAGAAACCACGATGAATGTTATCAGAATAGGCCATAGATGCTTCCAGATAATCAGTTTCCACATCCTGCTGCATATGATCAGGGTTGTAGTGAGTGCCAACAATCCGGACAGTGTCGTAGCCTCACCGTATGACGGCATCAGGAACGGCAGGACCGTCATGATGAATATCCCGAACCCGAATCCTGTGGTACGCTCCACGAAACTGGCTCCTACGGAAAGCAACGCTATGAGAAGATAATCTGTCATCTAAGGCTCTTTTTGGGAACAAAATTAACCAGACCTACCCCTGTAAATACCAGAACAGAGGCTATCACCTTAAGCAGTGTCAGGCTGTCCAGCCCCAGAGCCAGCGCAATGACCATGGCAATGACCGGCTGCACATAGGTGTACATGCAGACCACTACCGGACGCAGGCGCTTCTGCCCTATGGGAATGAGGAAATAGGCGATGAACGTGGCGCAAACCACAACATATGCCACCTGCCACATCACATCCATGGTTACTGCGCCCAATTGAGATGCCTTGAATGCGCCGAAACAGAAAGGCAGAGCCATGACAGAAGAGAACAGGAACATCCATTTCATGAATGTAACTACGGAGTATTTCCGGATCACTGGCTTGAAAATCCCCACATAAGACGCAAAGCAGATGCCGTTTACTATCATTCCCACAATACCCCAAACTGACGTTGAATCGGCACCGGAGTTAATTGAAACGCAGTTGAATATAAGAATGAACACGCCCACCAGGCTAAGCGCTATACCCGCAACCCCGCTCCAGGTAATCCTCTCCTTAATCACTATGGCCGATATGACCAGGGTCATGATAGGTGTAAGTGTGCTGAGTATGGATGCATCGATCGCGGTAGTTTTGGTTATGGCAAAAAGGAACGAAAGCTGAGTCAGGAACAGCCCCAGGAATGATGCCAGAGCCACTTTCCACATATCAGCCCTCTCTATCTGCTCATGCGGTGACTCAAACAGGGACCATATCCAGAACAGCACCATGGCGCCGAAAGAGCGCAGGCAGAACAGAGCCATAGGAGTGATGTTCCCGTCAATGGCAATGTTCTTGCAGCTTATTATGTTGAACCCGAATATGGCATATGCCCCAAAGCAAGCCAAATTGCCGGTCAATACACCGTTTTTAAGCTTATCATTCTCCATGGTCAGATGTCAATACCCATTATGTAGTCATTCATGTAAAAACCGTTTCCAATGGGAAAATCACCCTGTCTAAGTATAGAGAGTCCCTGATTACGGTAGAATCCAACCGCCGGATTATTACGGTTCACGTTCAACTCAATCCTGGCCTTGACAGACACCTTGTTGTCACGCACATGCTGCTTTGCAGTTTCCAAAAGCCTGTTACCCAGTCCGATACCTTGCGCTGATGGCATGACATAAATCTTCTCCAGGTGCCAAACCTCCGTCCCGTCAGCATCCACAGAGTCCCTTCTGACCGACACATACCCTTGCGGTTCGTCATCGGCCCAAGCAATATAATATACATGTCCGCTGCTCACCTGATTCTGCAAACTGGCTAAGGAATACATCCATTCCATCATATAATCCATCTGCTCAGGTGACAGTATTGACTTGTAAGTCTGACGGAAAACAATCTCCGCCATCTCATGAATAACCTGCAAGTCAGCGTTGCCGGCGCGCCTTATATCAACATCCATCTTACGATTGTTTTGCGCAAAAGTACAACAAATGCACCAATGGAAGACAATAGGGATGCTTCTCTTTGTGCTCTCTTTCCAGTTGCAGGAGCCGGACATACGGTTTTGGGACCATCAGTGTAGCGACGTTAAGCGAGAGCCCTGGAGGGTGGCGTTAAGAACGGCGTTTCGTTTAACGACTGTTAGGCCCCGCAGGGGACTAAAAAGGAGGCGTTCGACGTTTAGCCCCCGGAAGGAGATCGAGTAGTCGCGGAACGTTGCGTCCCAAAACCGTATGTCCGGCGGAGGTACCCATTATTGAGAGCGCAAAGAGAAGCACCCCTATTATCTTCCATTCCAAGAATTTGAAGTAAATTTGTAGCTTGTATGGACTTTAAGTACGATGTGATTGTGATCGGTGCGGGCCACGCGGGTTGCGAGGCCGCCGCTGCCGCTGCTCAGATGGGTTCCAAGACCTGTCTGATAACCATGGACATGAATAAGATTGGCCAGATGAGCTGCAATCCAGCCGTTGGCGGCATAGCTAAAGGACAGATTGTCAGAGAGATAGACGCACTGGGCGGTCACATGGGTCTGGTTACGGACCGCACAGCCATACAGTTCCGCATACTGAACCGGTCCAAAGGCCCCGCCATGTGGAGCCCCCGCGCACAGTGTGACCGAGCCAAGTTCATCTGGGCATGGCGCAATGTCCTGGAGAACCAGGAGAACCTGAACATCTGGCAGGACACCGTGACCGAACTGCTGGTTAAAGATGGCCAGGTTATTGGTTTAAAGACACTTGAGGGTGCTGAATTCTCTTGTAAATGTGTGGTTCTCACCGCCGGCACGTTCCTGAACGGACTAATGCATATAGGCCGCGTCACCATGCCCGGCGGACGCATATCGGAACCTGCATCCTACCTGCTTACCGAGTCAATAACACGTCACGGCATACGTACCGGCCGCATGAAAACCGGCACACCCGTGCGTATAGACAGCCGCAGCGTACATTTTGAGGAGATGGAACGCCAGGACGGCGAGAATGATTTCCACCGTTTCTCATTCCTGGGTCAGGAACGCCATCTCAAGCAGATGTGCTGCTGGACCACATATACCAATGAGCGCGTTCATGAGGTACTTAAGTCCGGTCTTGCAGATTCACCTCTCTTTAACGGACAGATAAAGAGCATCGGTCCGCGTTACTGCCCCAGCATAGAGACCAAACTGGTAACATTCCCTGACCGTGACCAGCACCAGCTGTTCCTGGAGCCTGAGGGTGAAAACACCAATGAGATGTATCTGAACGGCTTTTCGTCATCCATGCCGATGGATATACAGATACGGGCACTCAAGGAGATACCGGCATTCCGTGACCTGGTGATTTACCGCCCCGGATATGCCATAGAGTATGATTATTTTGATCCCACACAGCTTAAGCACACACTTGAGTCAAAGGTTGTGGCTGGACTGTTCATGGCCGGACAGGTAAACGGAACTACCGGTTATGAGGAGGCCGGCGGACAGGGAATCCTGGCCGGAATCAACGCCCACATAAGCTGTCACGGCGGTGCACCGTTCACTCTGGCCCGTGACGAGGCATACATAGGAGTTCTGGTGGACGACCTGATTACAAAGGGTGTGGATGAACCTTACCGCATGTTCACATCCAGGGCTGAGTACCGCATACTTCTGCGGCAGGATGATGCAGACCTGCGCCTTACAGAACGCGCCTACAACATAGGCCTGGCCACAAAAGAGCGCTATGAACTGATGCGCACCAAACGTGATGAGATAAACCGCATAATAGATTTCGCCAAGGGTTTCTCTGTAAAACCCGCACTTATAAACGCAGCACTGGAGCAGCTTGGCACCACACCTCTGCGTGAGGGATGCAAGCTGGCCGACCTGATAGAGAGGCCCCAGCTCACACTGCAGAACCTGGCGGACCACATCAAGGCCCTCAAAGCAGAGCTGGACAAGACAGAGCCTGCCCGCAGGGATGAAATCATTGAGGCGGCAGAGATCCTGATGAAATACAGCGGATACATAAGCCGCGAGAGGCTTATTGCAGACAAGATGAAACGTCTGGAGGATATACGTATAAAAGGACGCTTTGACTACAGCACACTGCAGTCACTCTCTACAGAGTGCCGTCAGAAACTGATCAAACATGATCCGGAGACCCTTGCCGAGGCAAGCCGCATTCCCGGAGTTTCACCCAGTGACATCAACGTTCTGCTGGTGTTGCTGAACCGATAAAACAAGAAATGTTCCACGTGAAACAATTATATTGATATGAGCAAAGAGACACTTATCGGACACCTTAGGAATATCCCTGATTATCCTATGGAAGGCGTACAGTTCAAGGATGTGACATCCTGGTTCATGAATCCCGATGACCTTACAGAGATAGTAGATTCCCTGTATAAGATGTATAAGGATAAGGGTATAACAAAGGTCTGTGGTGTAGAATCAAGAGGATTTATCATAGGCGCAGCGCTTGCATACAGGCTAGGCGCAGGATTCATCCTTATCCGTAAGCCCGGCAAACTGCCTTATGAGAAGGTAAGCCTTGAATACAAGAAGGAGTACGGATTTGACCGCATAGAGATGCACAAGGACTCTATTACACCTGATGACGTGGTGCTGATTCATGACGACCTGCTGGCTACAGGAGGTACTCTGCTGGCATCCTGCGACCTTGTAAAGTCATTCAAACCAAAGAAAGTTCTGGTTAACTGCATCATTGAACTTACTAATTTCCACGCAAAGGAGAAATTCCCGCAGGATTGCCCTGTAGACAGCTTTATTGCTATTGACGAATTTGACGGAGTACAGTAATTGAAAGGTAAGGAGGCATACGAGAAACGGCTTAAACTGATTGTCCAGAACCTCCCGGAGAAACCGGGATGTTACCAATATCTGGACGAGCAGGGCACCGTCATATACGTAGGAAAGGCAAAAAACCTTAAGCGTAGGGTATCCTCATACTTTATAAAAGAGAACCAGACCGATAAGACCAGGGTACTGGTAAGCAAGATATCAGACCTTAAGTACATTGTAGTTGAGACGGAGTGGGATGCATTCCTGCTTGAAAACAACCTGATAAAACGGTATAAGCCGCGCTACAATATACTGCTCAAGGACGATAAGACATATCCGTCAATCTGCATAACACGTGAGGAGTTCCCACGGGTATTCAAGACCCGCAAGATAATCCGTAACGGATCCGAGTATTACGGCCCCTACAGCCACGTAGGCACGCTTAACGGACTAATGCAGATAATTCATCAGGCCTATAAGGTAAGGACCTGCCATCTGCCGCTAAGCACACAGTCCATTAAACAGGGCAAGTTCAAGGATTGCCTTGAATTCCACATAAAGAATTGCCCCGCACCGTGTATTGGGCTGGTGTCTAAAGAACAGTATAACAGCCAGATAACTGAAATACGCGAGATCCTGAAGGGTCAGAGCCAGGAACTTACAAGATCCATGATGAAAGAGATGAAAACCCTTGCATCAGAGCTCAGATTTGAGGAGGCACAAGCCGTAAAACTCAAATATGACACCATCATGGAGTTCCGCGAAAGGAGTAGGGTGGTAGATACCGGACTGGACAACGTGGATGTCTACAACATAGACAATGATGAGGACGTGGTATTCATAAACTATCTTCACGTAGCGGACGGCTGCATAAACCAGGCTTTTACCTTTGAGTACAAGCGCAAGATGGATGAGCCCCTTGAGGAGATGCTCCTGCTTGCCATAGTGGAGATGCGCAGCCGTTACAAGAGCACCGCCCGTGAGATAATAGTTCCGTTCATGCCCGAAACCGAATATGACGGAGTTACGTGGACAGTGCCCCAGAAGGGTGAAAAAAAGAAACTGCTGGAACTGTCGGCCCTGAACGTGAAACAGTACCGTGCAGACAGGCTCAAGCGCAGCGACAAGCTTAACCCTGAGCAGAAACACGTACGCCTGATGAAGGAGCTGGGATCACTGCTGGGCATGGAAAAAACACCGATGAGAATTGAGTGTTTTGACAATTCACACATATCCGGCACAGATGCGGTAGCTGCCTGTGTAGTATATGAGAACGGAAAGCCTTCAAAAAAGGATTACCGCCTGTACAACATAAAGAGCGGAGCGGGAGGAGATGATTACGGATCCATGTATGAGGTAATGATGCGCCGATGGATGAGAGCCATCGAGGAGAGCACGCCAATGCCGGATCTGGTCATAGTGGATGGAGGTAAAGGGCAGATGTCTGTTGCAAAGGAAGTAATTGACAATCTGAATATTAGCATAAATATTGCCGGTCTTGTAAAGAACTCCAGGCACAGGACTGAAGGACTGCTTTACGGATTCCCGCAGATGCAGGTTGGAGTAAAGCCGGACAGTGAACTGTTCCGTCTGTTGGAGCAGATGCAGGAAGAGGTGCACCGCGTAGCCATATCGTTCCACAAGAAGAAACGCAGCAAACACCAGACACAGTCTGAACTTACTGATATTAAGGGAATTGGAGAGAATACGGCTACGGCGTTGATAAAGCGTTTCAAGAGCGTTAAAAGAGTATCGGAGGCCAGCATTGAGGAGCTTACTGCAGAAATAGGCAAATCTAAGGCAACCGTAATATATAACTGGTTTCACAAATGAGAGCTGTAATACAGAGGGTTAAGGAGGCCTGTGTGAGGGTTGACGGCAAGATTACAGGCCAGATAGAGAAAGGTCTGCTGGTTCTGGTAGGCGTAGAGGATGCAGATACCGATGAGGATATTGAATGGCTCACCAAGAAGATAGCCGGAATGCGTATATTTGACGATGAAAACGGCGTTATGAACCTCTCTGTCATGGATATAGACGGACGTATCCTGGCTGTAAGTCAGTTTACGCTGTTTGGGAGCACCAAAAAGGGAAACAGACCCTCCTGGATAAGGGCGTCAAAGGGACCGTTTGCAGAACCCATGTATGAAAAGTTCTGCAAGGCACTTGAGCATGAGACCGGAAAGAAGACAGAAAAGGGCATCTTTGGAGCTGATATGAAAGTATCGCTGCTCAATGACGGCCCGGTAACTATAATAATGGATACTAAAAACAAGGAATAGATATGGAAATCTACGATGAAATGGAGCAAGAGTCAGTAAATCAGCCAACTACTGACAAGTTTAACGAAGCATTCAGCAAATACAACATGAAAGTGGATGCTGCCTGGGTGAAATCTGCCGTTGAAAAGGCTGGAAAGGATGCAGCCGGAGTACATGACAAGGAGACCCTCAAAAAGATATTCAGCTGCATTGACCTGACCACTCTCAAACCCACCGATAATGAGGATACGGTACTGGCATTTGTTGAGAAAGTCAACCAGTTTGAGGACAAGTATCCGGATCTGCCATCGGTAGCTTCTATCTGCACCTGGCCCCTGTACGCATCGACCGTAAGCCGTTCACTTGAGGTTGAGAGCGTAAAGACCTGCTGCGTATCGGGAGGTTTCCCCTCATCACAGACATTCTTTGAGGTAAAGGTTGCTGAGACATCACTGGCCCTGCATGACGGTGCCGATGAGATAGACATAGTACAGAACGCCGGTCACATACTGAACGGTGATTTTGAGACCCTGGCCGATGAGACCGATGAACTTAAGTCGCTCTGCGCAGACAAGACCCTGAAAGTGATACTTGAAACCGGAGCACTGGGATCACTGGACAATGTTAAGAAGGCATCACTGCTGGCAATGTACTCAGGAGCTGATTTCATCAAGACATCCACCGGAAAGGAGGTTACAGGAGCTGATCCTGAATCTTTCTGTGTAATGTGCAAGACAATACGCGAATATGCTGATGAAACCGGACGTAAGGTAGGTGTAAAGGCCGCTGGTGGCATAAGCACTCCCGCAGAGGCTTTGCTCTACTGGACAATAGTAAAGAATGTACTTGGAAAAGAGTGGCTTAACAACAAGATGTTCCGTATAGGTGCCAGCCGTCTGGCAAACAACCTGCTCTCTGAGATAACCGGAGAGGAGACAAAACACTTCTGATTTTACTTGGCGCGGTTGGTAATAAGCTCCAGATAGCTTTCAAAAGCAGTGCGCAGGTCAGTTGATATGAAAGCGGGCAGTCCCTGGATTGCCTGCTTTTTCAGTTCATCCATCTTCCTGACGGCATAGTCGATTCCACCGTTGGATACAGTATAGTCTGTAACCTCCTTTATCTGCTCAGGAGTAGCTGTCAGGGAGCGTATAGCCTTGATATGAGATGACCAGTCACGACCGCTGCTGTTCAGTGCATAGATGGCAGGAAGAGTAAACTTACCCTCTTTCATGTCATTGCCCGACGGCTTGCCGGTCTCATCACTGGAATGATAGTCAAGAATGTCATCCATTATCTGGAAACAGAGTCCTGCCACGTGTCCAAACTGGCGGAAACCTTCAATTTCCTGACCGGATGCACCGCTCAAAACGGCCGAAAGCTCAGTACAGGTAGAGAACAGAATTGCAGTCTTCTTGGAAATGATATCAAAATATACATCCTCCGAGAGCGTATCAAAATCCAGCGCGTTAAGCTGGTTGATCTCACCCTCAGAAAGAGTACCTATAAGCTTGGAAAGATGCTGAACGCAGCGTACATCGGCAGTAGCTGTTATCTGCTGCAGGGCCATTGAGACGACATAATCACCTAAAAGCACGGCCAGACGGTTGTCAAAAGCGGCATTTGCCGACCTGTGACCGCGGCGTTTCTCACTCTCATCGACCACATCATCATGGATAAGACTACCCTGATGGAGCAGTTCCACGGCTGCACCAAGATGGTAAACGCTGTCCGGAACCTGGCCGTAACATTTGGAAACCAAAAGCACCAGCAGGGGGCGCATCATCTTGCCGTTACGGCGTGAGAGGAACTTAAGCAGCACATCCACCGCGGGATTGGAGCATGAAAACAGCGATGAATACCTTGATCGGAACTCATCAAACTCTGCCTCAACGGGCATGCATATCTGATTCATGTAATCCATATCCGTGGCAAAATTAACAATAAATGTCCGATTAGAGAATTAATTAGTATTTTTACATATCAATACACATCCATATGGAAAAACTATTTCTCCTAGATGCTTATGCTCTGATATACAGGGCTTACTATGCTTTCCTCAAGGCACCCAGAATAAACTCCAAAGGCTTCAACACATCGGCCGTACTGGGCTTTGTAAACACCCTTGAGGAGATTCTGACCAAGGAGAAACCAACCCATATAGGCGTAGCGTTCGATCCCAAGGGCGGCACGTTCCGCCATGAGCTCTATAAGGAGTACAAGGCACAGCGTGAGGAGACCCCCGAGGTTATACGTGAATCCGTCCCGGTAATCAAGCAGATACTTGAGGCCTACCGCATACCCATACTTGAGGTTGCCGGATTCGAGGCCGATGACGTGATAGGTACGCTTGCCCATAAAGCCGATGAAAAGGGCATTACAACCTATATGATGACCCCCGATAAGGACTACTGCCAGCTGGTTACTGAGAGGTCACTCATATACCGCCCCAAGTACGGCAACAACGGATATGAGGTGATGGGACCGGCCCAGGTCCTGGAAAAGTACGGACTGCAGGACACAAGCCAGGTGATAGATATGCTTGGCCTGATGGGTGACAGTTCCGATAACATACCCGGCTGTCCCGGCATAGGTGAGAAGACTGCAGTAAAACTTATCAATGAGTTTGGAGGTATAGACGGACTCCTGGCCGGTACCGACAAACTGAAAGGTGCGCTCAAGGAGAAAGTTGAAAACAATGTCGATCAGATAAAGTTCAGCCGTCTGCTTGCAACCATAAGGACTGATGTTCCAATTGAACTTGACATGGAACAGCTCAAGTTCTCTGACCCCGACAGGGAAAAACTGGTAACTCTGTTTGAAGACCTGGAGTTCCGTTCACTCATGGCCAAGTTCAAAGTAAGGAACGGATCGGCACAAACTGTCGTCACTGAAAAGAGTGATGACTCCGTCCCAACTCAGGCGCCCACTCTTAAAGCCCCCGCAAATGACGGTTTTCATGGCGATCTCTTTGATTTATTCCAGCCCGATGTACAGCCTACTCAGGAATTTTCAAATCTCAAGGACATAAAAAACACGCAACACTCTTACTATCTCATTGAGACTGAACAAGATGCAAAATCATTAGCCCACAAAATCGCTGCACAGGATTTCTTCTGTTTTGACACTGAAACCACCGGAACAGATGCAATCACTGCACAAATTGTAGGTTTGAGTGTAAGTCTCAAGGAACATGAGGCTTGGTATGTTGCGATGCCCAAAGAGAAGGAGGGAAAGCAGCGGATGCTTGAGATTTTCCGTCCGGTGTTTGAAAATCCCGCATCACTCAAGATAGGACAGAACATAAAATATGACATACTCATTCTGGGTAACTACGGAATTCAGGTTAAGGGTGAACTCTTTGACACCATGATTGCCCATTACATCCTTCAACCCGAACTCCACCATAACATGGATTACCTGGCTGAGATTTATCTCGGTTACAAGACCATCCATATAGAGGAACTCATAGGAGAGAAAGGCAGGAACCAGAAGAATATGGCTGACCTTGAGCCGCAGAAGGTTTATGAATATGCATGTGAGGATGCCGATGTAACCATGCAGCTCAAGATTATCCTGGAGAAAGAACTTGAAAAGGACGGTACCACGCCTCTGTTCCGTGAAGTTGAGATGCCGCTGGTTCAGGTTCTGGCATATATGGAGCGTAACGGAGCCATGATTGATCCCGCAGCACTGGCCGACACGTCCCGTCTCTTTACCGAGAGGATGAAGAACCTGGAGCAGCAGATCTATCAGGAGGCTGGTGGAGATCAGTTCAATATCCTGTCACCTAAGCAGGTGGGAGAGATTCTGTTTGACAGGATGAAGATTGTTGACAAGCCCAAGAAAACCAAGACCGGACAGTATGTGACATCCGAGGATGTGCTGGAGTCACTCCGTGCCGACCATACCATAGTGGACCTCATACTCAAGTACCGTGGTCTTAAGAAACTGCTTGGAACCTATGTAGATACTCTGCCTCAGCTGGTAAATCCGGCTACCGGCAAGATACATACGTCATTCAACCAGACAGTTACCGCCACAGGACGCCTCAGTTCAAGCAATCCTAACCTGCAGAACATACCTGTACGTGATGAGGACGGAAAGGAGGTGCGTAAGGCATTCATTCCTGAGCCCGGCTGCAAATTCTTTTCGGCCGACTATTCACAGATTGAACTGCGTATAATGGCCCATCTGAGCCAGGATAAGAACATGATAGAGGATTTCCGTCTTGGCCATGACATACATGCCGCCACAGCTGCCAAGGTATTCCATAAACCTATTGATGAGGTTACCAAATCAGAGCGCAGCAAAGCCAAGACTGCAAACTTCGGTATCATTTACGGTATATCGGCTTTTGGTCTGGCACAGCGTATGGGTGTAAGCCGTACTGAAGCCAAGGAGTTGATAGAAAACTATTTCATCACATACAGCGGTATAAAGAATTATATGGATACCGCCATAGAGGATGCACGTGAGAAAGGATACATAGAGACAATTCTTAAACGTAAGCGTTATCTGCCCGATATCAACTCACACAATGCAACGGTACGTGGATTTGCCGAGCGTAACGCAATCAATGCTCCTATACAGGGAAGTGCGGCTGACATTATCAAGAAAGCCATGATTGCCATATACCGCAGGTTCATGGCAGAGGGTATCAAGTCAACAATGATACTGCAGGTTCATGACGAACTCAACTTCAACGTAGTTCCCGGTGAAGAGGAAAAAGTGCAGAATATTGTGATTGAGGAGATGCAGAACGCATGGCCTATGTCAGTTCCGCTCATAGCTGACTGCGGTTGGGGAGACAACTGGCTCCAGGCACATTAAGATTAAAGCAGCTCCTTAAGCTGTTTATAAAACTCCCATATTACAAGTCCAGCCGTAACAGACACGTTGAGAGAGTGTTTTGTTCCGTATTGAGGTATTTCAAGTGACATTTTACACAGGTCAACCACATTCTGGTTGACACCTTTCACCTCATTACCCAAAACAAGTGCATAACTGGCAGCAGGATCAATCCTGAATTCATCCATTTTTACGCTACCTTCAACCTGTTCTACAGCTATGGTAGTATAACCTTTCTCACCAAGTTCCTTGACAACAGCTGCACAATCATTTGAATAGACCCATTCAACACTCTCCTCAGCTCCCAGAGCAGTCTTATGTATCTCAACAAGTGAGTTATCGGGAGTAGCTGTTATACCGCACAGTATAATACGCTCAACCCTGAATGCATCGGAAGTTCGGAATACGGAACCTACGTTATAGAGGCTGCGTACATCATCCAGAATGATTGTAAGAGGCAGTTTACGGCTGTTCCTGAACTGCTCCACATCAATTCTACCAAGTTCCGATACAGTGAGTTTTCTCATATGTGTCATACTTAATGCGGTGTAAAATTAGTTCATTTTATCAATTATGCTGTTAAAAACAGAGTGAATAAGTGTTCATAAGAAAGTGGTAAAAAGTTGATTTAAAATTTGCTTTTTCAGTTTGGTCATGACAATGGAAAAATAATTCAAAACATCATGTAGATAACCGATTTTTATTGCTTCAAATTAGAAACAGGTAATTAACAGAATCAATATGAATATTGAATGAATATATATAGATACAGAGTAATCAACATGTTGTTGATATCATTGTATCATAATAAATATCAATCATTTGACCTGTTAATTACAGTACTGGGATATTGTTGGTAAGAGTGAACAAAAAAATAGAGGATGCAGCTGCTGAAAGATATCAACAGTTTCAACAACCTATTAAAACAAAAAGTTCAATTAAAATAAAAACAGAACATACATAATCTTATATCATCGGATTACCGTGATAGATGTACTCTCGCTCTTATTGTTTTCAAGATTGGTGATTATTGCGTGATATACGCCCGATGAAACCTGTCTGCCGTTCATATCGGTAAGGTTCCAGCTGTATGAGCCGCCGTTTGATGTTGCCTGATGTATAAGGCGGCCTGAATTTGACATTATCCTGATGGTACTGTTCTCAGTAAGACCTGTTATTGTAACATATCCGTCAAAATCAGGTTTTACAGGATTAGGATAAACCAGAATATTTGATTCTGACAGACTTTTTTCGGGGTCCCTGGCCTGGCCTCCATACTCTACCATTCCAAGGCTTGTACCAAAGAAAACAGAGCCGTTTTGGCCATCATTTGTTATGCTCAGTATATGGTTTGACGGAAGAGGAGAATTTGATGTAGTGAAATGCTCCAGAGTCTCTGTTCCGTCAGCACTCATAAGGAATACTCCCTGATCAAGTGTACCTATCCATTTACGGTTTCCCTGGTCAACGAACATGGCTGTCGTCATAACTCCGTTAAGCAGGTAATCAGCCAGGTCGGATCCGTCATTACGCGGTATTTTGATACGCTCAAATACAGGATTCTTATCAGAAATGAAAGAGTCAGGATCCCTTAATACAAATATACCTCTGTTGGTACCTATCCATATATCTCCGTCAAGGTCTGTTTCATAGAAATATATGTCATATATCTCTTCTGTTGTACCGTCCTGATTATTAAATAAGGCTCCGGAAAACTTTATCCTGTCATCCGAAACGTTTTTAGGTGTACCGTTCAGGTCAATACAGATTATTCCCGGTTTATGTCTTGTTGAAATAAGCCAGATACGTCCTTTACTGTCAAACCTGAGTTGTTTGAATGTAGGCAGACTGTCAAGTTCCGGATAATAGAGACCAAACCAGTTACCGTCAGGTTCAAGAACCTTTATTATTGTAGGTCTCTCATTATTGGCCATCCATAGATTACCGTCATTGTCATATTGCAGGGCACTTACACGTACGTAATGATTCTTATTGTACTCATTGTCATTCAATATACTTGTAAGTCCGCTGTTATTCCATGTATGGAGTTTATAGAACTGATAATTCCTGAATTCATATAATCCCTGACCTGTAGATCCTACAAAAATGTGACCAGGATCGTTTGGATCCTGTACGGCTTCAGTAAGATTCTCATAATCCAAACCTGTAATTGATTTCATATCTTCCGGAAGATAAGACCATCGGTCATTCTCATAGATCATAAGTGTTCCTGGATAGTCTATACCCTGATAGTTATGACATCCTCCTACTATAAGCATTCTGCCCTCTTCAGGCCATGAAACTGAATGGAACCAGTTACGGCGCGGACTGTTAGGTTTTAGCAATTGCGCATTACAAATAAGTGTGTCATTGACTATCTCATAGTTACAGAGTCCTCTTACACCCTCGGCTGTCCAGAAAGAGTTGCCGTCAGTTATGATGTCATTGATATGATAGTCAAATTCATATTGCCTGCTGTCAGAGAAATCATTGTAAAATGATACGATGGTATCCTTAATGACAGCCAGTCTGTCATCGGTCAATAAAGAAATGCCGGTAACATCATTCAGTACATTCACTGATGCCCATGTGGTGCGGTTTATTGTAACTATTTTATTATCTGGAGTATAACCTGTAAGTTCATTGTCAAACAGAAACAGTTCACTGTACCTGGATGTACTGAACTGTTTCCAATTGCTCTTATCAAGCAGGTTGTCACTCATAATGCCCAGGTATGTCCCGTCATCAGTACTGCAGATAAGGCTGTCATTGAGTATGACTGATGTATTTACCGATGATTCAAAACGGAATGAATTCTTAATTTCCCTGCGCTCTACGTCAAATACAACCAGTCCGATATTGGTTGATATGTATGCGTAGTTTCCTGTTACCTTGAGCTCATTTACCGTTACGGTACCACTGTTCTTAAGGTCAGTGAAATTATAGATGGTAAAGTCCTGATAGAGTATATCTATATTGCCGTTACAATATACTAATACAAGAGCTTTGAGGGTGTTGCTGTAACCCATTGCGGCAATGTCGGTATCACCCAGTCCACCGGTCTTGTCTATCGTGTAAATTCCGTTATCGGCGGTATCATACAGATAGAGTGCACCGTCACTCAGTACAAATATGCAACCGAATGCCTTGATTGATAATGTGGCGTCATTATATGCCGGATGTGCTCTCCAGCTACCTACGGGAATACCTGCATTAGCCTTATAAAAAGGCAAAAGGAGCATTACCGCAGCGATTGCGATAATGGCTCCTCTTGTCAGTCTCTTTATCATAACGTTTTAAGATAATCTGCCAGTTTTCTTACGGCGCGTCCCCTGTGGCTTATCAGGTTCTTGCATTCAGGAGACATCTGAGAGAATGTTTCCGTGTAACCGTCGGGGACAAATATCGGATCATATCCGAACCCTCCGTCACCGTAATGACGCTCAGTTGCAATTTGTCCGGTCACTATTCCCTCAAACAGAACTTCCTGTCCGTTAAGTATTAACGCAACAACTGTGCGGAATTGTGCGCTGCGGTCCGATTTTTTTTCAAGTTCACGGAGCAGCTTGGTCATATTTGCCTCCGAGTCATGGTCACCGGCATAGCGTGCGGAGTGTACTCCGGGTGCTCCGTTCAAGGCTTTCACCTCAAGTCCGGTGTCATCGGCAAAACAATCATAACCGTAGTGCTCCTTGATGAAACGGGCTTTCTGCAGGGCGTTGTCCTGGAATGTATCACCTGTTTCGGGGATATCCTCATGGCAGTTAATGTCACTGAGCGAGAGCACCTCAAAGCGGTCGCCAAGTATTTGGCGGACCTCCTCCAGTTTGTGGGCGTTATTGGTGGCAAAGACCAGTTTCATATCTCTTAAAGAACGATGTTCACAATCTTACGCGGAACCACAATCACCTTACGGATGGTCTGACCGTTTATGTACCCTAAAGCTTTCTCATTGGCCAGAACGGCATCCTGAATCTGCTGCTGGGTGGCATCGGCAGGGAAGTCCATTGTAAAGCGGGTCTTGCCGTTGAATGAGATGGAGTAGGTTATGCTGTCCTCCTTGAGGTAATTCTCGTCAAACTTGGGCCACTGGGCATCGCAAACTGTGGTCTGGTTACCAAGTGCCTGCCAGAGTTCCTCGGCAATATGCGGTGCAAACGGGGCAATCAGCTTGACAAGGTCAGAGAGTACCTGACGCTTGTTACACTTGAGTCCTGACAGCTCGTTCACGCAAATCATGAATGCTGCTACAGATGTGTTGTATGAGAAGTTCTCTATATCCTCAGTTACCTTCTTTATGAGCTTGTGGATTGACTTGAGCTCGTCCTTGGTGGGTGCATCGTCAGATACGTTCAGATTACCCTCCTTGTCTGTAAACAGATTCCACATCTTGCGGATAAAACGGTGGCAACCGTCAATACCGTTGGTATCCCAGGGCTTGGACTGCTCAAGCGGGCCAAGGAACATCTCGTACATACGCAGTGTATCGGCTCCGTATCTCTCTATGATCACATCGGGGTTGACCACGTTGAACATGGACTTACTCATCTTCTCAACGGCCCATCCGCATATGTACTTGCCGTTTTCAAGAATGAACTCGGCGTTGTTGTACTCGGGGCGCCAGTTCTTGAATGCCTCAACATCCAGCACATCGGCGCTTACAATGTTTACGTCAACGTGGATGGGAGTGGTGTCATACTGGTCCTTGAGTCCGTATGATACGAAAGTATTGGTGTCCTTGATACGGTATACAAAGTTACTGCGGCCCTGGATCATACCCTGGTTGATAAGCTTGCTGAACGGCTCCTCAACCTCGCTTACACCCAGATCCTTGAGGAACTTGTTCCAGAAACGGGAGTAGATAAGGTGACCTGTGGCGTGCTCCGATCCTCCCAGATAGAGGTCTACGCACTTCCAGTAGCTGTCGGCCTCCTTGCTAACCAGAGCCTTGTCGTTATGGGGGTCCATGTAACGCAGATAGTAGGCCGATGAGCCTGCAAATCCGGGCATGGTGTTAAGCTCAAGCGGGAATACGGTCACGTTGTCTATGAGTGACTTGCTTACCACCTTTTTCTGCTTGGTGTCAAAGGCCCAGTTCTGGGCGTGACCAAGCGGGGGTTCACCGGTCTGGGTGGGCTTGTATTCACTTATCTCGGGGAGCTCCAGCGGCAGGCATTCCTCAGGTATCATTGTGGGAATACCATTTTTGTAATATACCGGGAAGGGCTCGCCCCAGTAGCGTTGACGGCTGAATATGGCGTCACGCAGACGGTAGTTGACCTTGATGCGGCCCAGCTTATTTTCCTTAACATATTTCTTAGTGGCTGCAATGGCCTCCTTAACGCTAAGGCCGTTCAGGTTGAGTCCGCCTTCACGAATCTGGTCAGGACGGGGTGAATTCATCATCACACCCTCCTTGGCATCAAAGCTCTCCTCGGATACGTCGCAACCCTCAATGAGCGGACGGATCTCCAGGCCAAAGTGTTTGGCAAATGCGTAGTCACGGCTGTCATGTGCAGGTACGGCCATGATGGCGCCTGTACCGTAGCCGGCCAGTACGTAGTCACTTATCCATACGGGAACATCCTCACCGGTCAGGGGGTTGATGGCGTATGATCCGCTGAACACGCCTGTTACCTTGCGGTCAGCTATGCGCTCACGCTCGGTGCGCTTCTTTACGGCGGCTACGTAGGCATCCACCTCCTTCTTCTGGGCAGCGGTTGTGAGTTTCTCTACAAGCTCGCTCTCAGGAGCCAGTACCATGAAGGTTACACCGAATATGGTATCGGCACGGGTGGTGAATATGGTGAATTCTATGTCGCTGTCCTTTACGTGGAACTGCATCTCGGTACCCTCAGAGCGGCCTATCCAGTTGCGCTGGGTCTCCTTGATGGAGTCTGACCAGTCTATCTTGTCCAGACCGTCAAGCAGGCGCTGTGCGTAAGCTGATACACGCAGGCACCACTGGCGCATCTTCTTTTGTTCCACGGGGAACCCTCCGCGAACTGACACACCTTCAACTACTTCATCGTTGGCAAGAACTGTGCCCAGTCCGGCGCACCAGTTTACCATGGTCTCGCCCTGGTAGGCTATGCGGTAGTTCATCAGGACATCGGACTTCTGCTTGTCGTCCATGGCCGTCCACTCGGCGGCGGTGAACTCAAGCTCCTCGCTCTGCGCTACGTCAAGGCCTTCGGTGCCCTTCTGCTCAAAGTGCTCAATGAGCTTCTCAATGGGCTGGGCGCTCTGGCACTTGTTGCAGTAGAAACTGTTGAACATCTTCTGGAATGCCCACTGGGTCCAGTGGTAGTAACCGGGCTCACAAGTGCGTACCTCGCGGTCCCAATCAAATGAGAATCCTATCTTGTCCAGCTGCTCGCGGTAGCGGTTTATGTTGTTCTCTGTTGTAATTGCGGGGTGCTGGCCGGTCTGTATGGCGTACTGCTCGGCGGGCAGGCCGTATGCATCGTAACCCATGGGGTTGAGGACGTTGAATCCCTGCTGACGCTTGTAGCGGGCGTAGATGTCCGATGCAATGTAACCCAGCGGGTGGCCTACGTGCAGGCCGGCGCCTGACGGGTAGGGGAACATGTTGAGTACGTAATACTTGGGCTTTGAGGCATCCTCCTTAACTCTGTAAGTGCCCTCCTTGGCCCACTTTTCCTGCCATTTCTTTTCAATTGCTCTGAAATCGTATTCCATTACAGACTAGCTTTTATTTTCGAACGGCAAAATTACACATTTTCGGGCAATTTCCTCTTTTAAATAAGAGGTATAGTTATTTTTGGAGGTTTCAGCAGGACATAAAGATTTTGGGACACAACGTTCCGGGCTATTGCGGGCTCACTCCAAGGCCTAAACATCGATCGCCTCCTTTTTAGTCCCCTTCGGGGCCTAACAGTCGTTGAACGCCACGATGTTCTTAACGGCCTTTCCATGGCCCTCCATTTACGCCCTTCACTGATGGTCCCAAAATCCTTATGTCCTGCTCCTGCAACTGGAAACAGTGCATAATCAGGATAGCGTTTGATAAAAGCATTATATTTGCATGGATAATACTATTTGCTTATGAAACAGTTTATAGCGTATTGTGGACTGGATTGTGAGGGTTGTCAGGCAAGGTTGGCTACTGTCAATAATGATGATGAACTGCGCAGGAAAGTGGCCAGGGAGTGGTCGGAACTAAATAAGGTTGAGATTACTCCTGAGATGATAAATTGCACGGGATGTCGTGTTGAAGGGGCTAAGACTCCGTTCTGCGACTCGCTCTGTCCTATACGCAAGTGCGCCCGGGCTAAGGGTTTTGAGACCTGCGGTGACTGCAGCGATATGGAAAACTGCTCCAAGCTTGCCATGATTACCGCCAACAATACACAGGCCGTTTCCAACTTGAAACAGCTGTAAGATGGAATTGAGCAAAGAAAACATAAGGGCCGTGAAAGGCGAGCTTGATGCGCAAGCCGTTTACAGGGAGGTAAAGCAGTTACTGAGTGGCAAACTCAAGTAAAACAGATGGGGTTGACGGTATTTCCGCCAACCCCAATCTTTAATATTCCCGGTCAGTTTTATTTCTTGTTGAATCTTGCTACCTGGGTGGGCTCACCTCCGCAACTCAGTACGATGATGTAGTTTCCTTCGGGCAGGTCGGCAATACCTATCTTGTCACCCAGTATGCCCAGATTCTTTGTCAGCTTGCCGTCTGCAGCGTAGATGCTGGCTTCACCCTGAACGGCCGATGGCAGATAGATGTAGTTGTCATCAAACTGGAATGATGTGTTGACACTGCTCTGACGGATCTGAGTCTGTGAACCGCCACCGAAAACGGCCTTGGCTTTTGTAACTGAAGCAGGTATGGTAACGTCTATCATTCCGTTCTGGTAGGTGACGCCGTTAATATCCCAGCAATTGAATGTTTCGCCGCTTACGGGAATAGCGGTGAGTCGTACGGTTGAACCTACAATTACGTCATATTCACTTACAGCCTCCCAGTTCTCCATGGGGAATGCTATGCCCATACCATCTGTAGTTACCTGCAAAACGCCCAAATCTACGGTGCAGCCGGCGGTAATGGTTGTGGTACCGTAATAATCCTCAATTTCATATGCCTTACCCGGTATAAGTCGTGATTTTGCTATACCGTTCTCAACTATGATTTCAAAGTCACCGGTTTCAGTACCGTAAGCGTCCAGGAAATCATTCATAGGACGTCCCTTATATGTCATGCTGAATACGACATACGGTCTGACGGTAAAGTCCACTGAACTCTCGGCAGTTGAAAGAGTTACCTGCTTGTCCTCATCACTTTCTGAACATGTAATCTTATAATCTCCGTAAGGAAGTGTTGCCTCAACCTGTCCCTTGTCATTGGTTCTATAGTATCTTCCGGCAATACCAATCCATTCGTCTTCAACAGGTCCTTCATTATCGGTGGCGGTAATGGTAAGCTTGCAGAAATTGAGAGCTATCTCCTTGTTCTGGCTCAATTCAAACTCTGTTCTTTCTGATGCGTAGTTGACCCTGTAATCATATGTTCCTGCGGTAAGAAGAACTTTCCTTCCGAATGATACATCCAAATCATCACTGATTTGAACACTCATCCTGCCTCCCGATGTCTGATTGGATGTGAACTGCAGGCTGTACAGTTGTATTGTCTTGGCGTTTTCACCCTCCTGCATCTCAATCTCCTCAGAGCAAATGTTGTTGATGATCAGTTTATACTTGCCGGGTGCTCCATAACAAATAATCTTTCCGTCCAGGGGTTGTACACTGTGGGAATAATTCTCTCCGTCGGTCCAGTAGAATGACTGTTTGCCAAGCAGATCCGGATCATCACAGTTAAGTGTGATTACAACCTTGCTTGTACTGATGTTTACGGTCTGATCCTCATTGCCTACAGTAAAGGTTCCAGTTATTCCGGCTGTATTGTAGCAGTATTTGCCAGCCAGCAGGTATATCGTTCCGGATCCGTTGGCATTTGTAGTAACACGCTCATTGTTATAATCATCCGGATTTGTATAGATCTCAATATCCTGTGATTTATTAGGATTGTTTCCGGTCTTGGAATTGAAGGTCACTTTCTGATAATCAAACCATATGGTAGTATCTTTGGTAACTACAAACGGATCAGTCTTGATGCCGATGCCGTCTTTTATGTAGTAGGATCCGGGTTCAACATCAGTTGAGCTGTTAATACCCATCCATCTGTAATTATCGTCGTCATTGCCGGCTTCATATAACGAAGCAGATTTGTTATAGTCTTCATAGGGAAAATCTCCATATCTTGATCTGATGTTCAGTCGTACTGATGATGAGGGTTGTTGCCCACCCTTTTCCTTAAGGTTCAGTTCATAGTCATCTGTAAGGCTGAAACTGCCATACTCCTCACCCCACCGATATGAGTAGTTTCCGCTGTTCAGATATATGGAATCCTTGCCTTCATAGTCAGTTGAAAGGCGGATATTTATATTGTCTTCATTATAGATGTAGACTTCCTGCCAGGACATAGGATTATCCTGACTGTTTTTTGCAGTGACATTAAGTTTCTTGCACTCAAGACTGATTTTCAGCCCGTCGGCAATGGTTATTTTTCCTTTATGTCCTAAGGATGATGTGTATGAGACGGATTGTCCTACATACATGTCATCAACATCCAGTTGGTACACCCATTTTCCATCGTAGGAGTCATCTTCAAAGGCTAATTCATATCCTTTTAAATAAATACCGAAACTTGGCATATCGTCCCATTGAGAGATTGTGTCTCCAGCATAAGTGAAGGCAACCGTTACCGTAGCGGCACTGGCTGAGCCCTGCGCCATCAATGCTACCATTAATGCAGCCAAAAACAATTTAATTCCTTTCATAATGCAATTATTTGATTGTCAGTATATAGTCCCTGACAACAAAGGAATGCAAATAATTTTAGAAATCAAAATAAATGTTAATCTTTTCTCTCAGTTTCCATCATTTCTTGTTTATGCGCTTGGTTACGCCGATAGCACCGGTGGGGCAGACCAGGCGGCACAGGTGGCAGCCTACGCATTTGGTTCCTGTTATCTGGGGCTGGCGGGTGTCTGTATTGAAGCTGATAGCCTGATGGCCGCCGTCGCTGCAGGATATGTAGCAGCGTCCGCAGCCTATACACTTTTCACGGTCAATCTTGGGATAGACCAAAGTGTCGCGGTCCAGGCCGGAGGGCAGGACAAATGCAGGCAGTTGCTCGCCAACCAGTTTATCCAGACTGTCTATACCGCGTTCCGCCATGTAGGTCTGCATACCCAGAATCAGGTCATCGATTATGCGGTAGCCATACTGCATCACGGCAGTGCATACCTGAACACTGCGGCAGCCCAGTTGGATGAACTCCAGGGCATCACGCCAGGTCTCTATACCGCCTATGCCGCTATACTGCATGTTACGTATGATAGGGTTAGCAGCCATCTCCTGTATAAAACGCAGTGCAATAGGCTTGACTGCACGGCCGGAGTATCCGGATACGGTCTGCTTTCCGTTAACCTGTGCAAGAGGGGACATGGTTATGCTCTTGATCGTGTTTATGGCCGATATGGCATCGGCACCGGCAAAGAAGGCTCCCGTGGCAGGCTGGTTTATCTGCGTGATGTTGGGTGTCATCTTGGGGATGACGGGAATGTTGACTGCCTGCTTTACGTATGCGGTGTAGAATGTTACAAGCTCGGGGTCCTGTCCTACATCGCTTCCCAATCCGGCAAGTCTCATCTGAGGGCAGGAGAAATTGAGTTCAACTGCATCACAGCCTGCGTTCTGTGCCATAAGTGCCAGCTCGCCCCATTCCTCCTCATACTGTCCCATGATGGAGGCGATTATCACCTTCTTAGGGTATTTCTTCTTGAGTCGGCTCAGTATCTCAAAATCCACTTCATGGGGATTCTCCGAGAGCTGTTCCATGTTGCGGAACCCTATCATCTCCGTGCCGTCCTTGACTGCATCAAAACGGGGTGATACCTCACGGATATCCTGCTTGCAGATGGTCTTGTAGAAGACGCCGCCCCAGCCCGCTTCCAAAGCTTTTGCCACCATCTCATAGTTGGTACATACAGCCGATGAGGCCAGAAAGAACGGGTTCTCGCATTTGATGCCGCAAAACTCAATGGCTAGTGACGGCATGGTCTCTGCTTTACTTTGCGGTCCGCTTTGAGAAAGCAACTCGCGGATTCGTATGGGCCTGTCATAGTGAATGCAGGCCTGCTCGGCACGTTCCAGGTCCGCATCGGAGCATCGGGTTACCCATTTCAATGCGTTCCCGGCGTTGTCAAACCTAATGGCACGTATTGCCCTTGCAGGATCGCCGTTAATGCATGCCTTGGTGCAGGGAGCGTTGTCACACAACAGGCATCGTGAAGCCTCTTCATAAATATGCATCATAAGTCAGTTCTGTTAGGATCAGGTTACTTTGCGAATATAGCATTAAAATGGGATAATCATAGCTTTTGTATTAATTCTGTGACGGTCAACATATCAAAACCGTGATTATTCCATTAATCTGAAATAAATGAACTATCTTTGACTTTCTGTAAAGAAAAGAGATTGAAATGATACTTTCTGCAAACGGTATAGCAGTGACGTCGTTCGCTGCACCTGAGGTTTGGGCTACTCTTATCCAGGTTTTCATAATAGCACTGGCTGTTCTGGCCGGCAACGTGTTGAGGCGTAAGGTTACCCTGTTGCGTCGCAGTCTCATACCTACAGCACTGCTGGGTGGTCTGATAATCCTGCTGCTCAAACTGTGGCCCGGTTTCAGCAACATCATAGACAAGAGGTTCATGGAGACCGTCACTTACCATGCGCTTGCCTTGGGATTCATAGCCATGTCCCTGCGCCAGTCAAAGGAGACTGACCGCGCCAACACCCGCACGGTGATAGATACCGGTACGCTTACCATCGCCACATACATGGTTCAGGGTATCATAGGCCTGCTGGTTACCATACCTATGTTCCTCTGGTGGAGAAATCCCGAATTAGGACGTGACATCTTCTACTCCAGCGGTCTGCTGGTTCCCATGGGTTACGGACAGGGTCCCGGCCAGGCACTCAACTTTGGTACCATATATCAGCTTGGTGCTGCCGATCAGGGGATAAACTTTCACGGAATTGACTTTGGACTCTCCATCGCTACCATCGGCTTCCTGGTTGGAAGTGTGGTGGGTGTCATATACATGAACATACTCAATAACCGCAAGAAACTCTCCATTCATGAGAATGCGGCCGAGTCAAAGCATACCCTCAAGGATTATGAGCAGAAGGATGACCTGCCTCACTCCGAGTCAGTTGACAAACTCACTATCGTGGTGGCCATCGTGCTGCTTACCTATTTCCTTGTCTATCTGCTTATGTCATTCATAGGCGGTCTGGATCTGGGTAACTTTGGTGAAAAGACACTCAAACCGCTGGTTTACGGATTCAATTTCTTCTGGGGCATCCTGTTCGGTTCACTTGTCAAGATCGTGATACGCCGTCTGCGCAAGAGTGGCTGGATGAGCAGAGAGTACCTTAATGAGTTCCTTCTGAACCGTGTGAGCGGTATCTGTTTTGACGTCATGATTGTGGCCGGCACCGCTGCCATCAGCTTTGAGAACCTCAAGTCAATCTGGCTGCCTCTGACCATTGTCTGCGTACTTGGCGCCATTGTGACATTCTTCTACGTGAGATGGGTGTCACTGCGCATCTATCCCGGTTACGGATATGAAGGTTTCTTCTCTATGTTCGGAATGCTTACCGGTACCGCCAGCAACGGCATGATCCTGCTGCGTGAGATAGACCCCCGTTATGAGACTCCTGCCGCAAACAACCTGGTGCTGCAGAACATACCTGCCATGGCTATGGGATTCCCCGTGCTCCTGCTGCTGGGATTTGCCCCCAAGAGCCTGAACGCCACATTGATAACACTTGGCATCCTTGTGGTCCTGTTCATAATGGCAACCCTTTTCCTTTTCCGCAAACGTAAATAACAGGAGCGTTCAAGATGGCACAGACCAAGTCTGAAGATACCCCGATGATGAGGCAGTTCTACAGCCTCAAGGAGAAACATCCTGATGCCGTATTGCTGTTCCGTTGCGGAGACTTCTATGAGACATATGCCCAGGATGCCGTTGAGGCAAGTCAGATACTGGGTATTACACTTACACGCCGTAACAACGGAAAGAATGGGGCCGCTGCCCTTGAGATGGCGGGATTCCCCCATCATGCACTTGATGCATATCTGCCCAAACTGATACGTGCGGGCCGCCGTGTGGCCATCTGTGACCAGCTTGAAGACCCCAAACTTACCAAGACGCTCGTAAAACGTGGCATAACGGAACTGGTTACACCCGGTGTGGCCATGAGTGACAACGTTCTGCAGAACAAGGAGAATAATTTCCTTGCTGCGGTACACTTTGGCAAGGGAGCCTGGGGCCTCTCATTCCTGGACATATCCACCGGTGAGTATCTCATTGCCGAGGGCCCGGCCGACCATATAGACAAACTGCTTGCCAACTTTGCACCCAAGGAGGTGCTTATAGAGCGTGGCCGCCGCCAGCAGTTCGGTCAGTCATTCGGAACCCGATACTGCCTGCGTGAGCTTGAAGACTGGGTCTTTACCGATGATTTTGCCCGTGAGCAGCTTAACCGCCATTTCAAGGTACGTAACCTGAAAGGTTTCGGTGTTGACCATCTCAAGAACGGAAAGGTGGCTGCCGGAGCCATACTTGAATATCTTGCAGAGACCCTGCACAACAACATAAGCCATATCTCATGCATCCGCATGATAGATGAGGAGCGTTACGTGCGTCTGGACAAGTTCACCGTACGTAATCTGGAACTTACCTGTGCCAACAGCGAGGACGGCACATCCCTGCTGGATGTGATAGACCGGACCTGCTCGCCCATGGGCGCCCGTCTGCTGCGTCGCTGGATGCTGTTCCCACTCAAGGACCAGGCCGCCATTAACCGCCGTCTGGATGTTGTGGACCATCTGTTCCGTTTCCCTGAGATTGGTGAGACCCTTACGGAGTCCCTGCAGCGTATGGGTGATATGGAACGCCTCATATCAAAGGCCGCCGTGGGCCGTATCAACCCGCGTGAGGTGTTGAGCCTGGGGCATGCACTCAAACTGCTGGAACCGGTAAGACAGGCTTGCCTGGAATCAGATAACCCCCAACTGCAGGAGATAGGAAACGGTATTGACATCTGCCAGGAGCTGTGTGACGAGATACTGCGCACCCTGCGTCCCGATACTCCCATGCTGGTAAGCAAGGGCGGCGTAATAGCCGATGGTATCAATGCTGAACTTGATGATCTGCGACATATTGCCTACAGCGGCAAGGACTACCTGATGCAGATACAGCAGCGTGAAGCTGAGCTTACAGGCATATCCAGTCTGAAGGTTGCATACAACAACGTGTTCGGCTACTACCTGGAGGTGCGCAACACCTTCAAGGACAAGGTGCCTGAGACATGGATCCGCAAACAGACCCTTGTCAACGCCGAGCGTTATATCACCCCTGAGCTCAAGGAGTATGAGGAGAAGATACTTGGAGCCGAGGACCGCATACTTGCGCTTGAGACCCGTTTGTTCGGTGAATTGGCACAATCCATAATCAAATATGTGCCTGCCATCCAGAATGACGCCATGCTGGTAAGCCGTCTGGACTGCCTGCTCTCTTTTGCACGGGTGGCACGTGATCACAAGTATGTGCGCCCTGTAGTGGACGATAGCAACATCATTGACATCAAGGAGGGCCGCCATCCGGTAATTGAGACGCAGATGGCACCCGGTGACAGCTACATATCAAACAACGTATTCATAGACAGTGACTCCCAGCAGATACTTATAATAACCGGTCCTAACATGGCCGGTAAATCAGCTCTGCTGCGTCAGACCGCCCTTATTACGCTGCTGGCCCAGATGGGTTGCTATGTACCGGCCGACAGCGCGCGCATCGGCGTTGTGGACCGCATATTCACACGCGTAGGCGCAAGTGACAACATATCGGCCGGAGAGTCAACATTCATGGTTGAGATGACTGAGGCTGCCAGCATCCTGAACAACCTCACTCCCCGCAGTCTGGTGCTGTTTGACGAACTTGGACGCGGCACATCCACATATGACGGCATATCCATTGCATGGGCAATCGTGGAGTACATACATGAGCACCCGTCGGCCCACGCCCGCACGCTGTTTGCCACCCACTATCATGAGCTCAATGAGATGGCCAAGTCATTCTGTCGCATACGCAACTTCAATGTATCGGTACGTGAGGTTGACGGAAAGGTGCTGTTCCTGCGTAAGCTGGTTGAAGGAGGATCGGAACACTCGTTCGGTATCCATGTGGCCGAGATGGCGGGCATGCCGCGCAGCATAGTAAAACGCGCCGGTGCCATACTTAAGGAGATGGAGGAGAGCGGAAACGGCAAGAGCATATCACGTCCCAGCGTAGAGACCGCCCAACAGCGTGAGGGTCTGCAGATGAGTTTCTTCCAGCTGGATGATCCCGTACTCTGTCAGATCCGTGACCAGCTGCTCTCCATCGATGTCAACAACCTGACACCCATCGAGGCCCTCAACAAACTCAACGATATCAAGAAAATCCTGAAAGGATAAGCTATTTCTTGCGGGAGTGGAGCATGAGCCAGATGCCGGCTATGATGAAGGGGATGCTCAGGAGCTGACCCATGTCAAAGGTCATGCCCTGCTCAAAGTCCACCTGAACCTCTTTACAGAACTCGATGAAGAAGCGGAATGTAAAGATGGTGGCTATGCAGAATCCAAAATAGAATCCTGAGCCCACCAGCTGCTTGTGCTTGCGGTATATGAGGAGTATTATCACAAATATGATGATGTAGGCGATAGCCTCATAGAGCTGTGCAGGGTGGCGGGCAAAATCCTCACCGTTCTGTACGAAAATGAAACCCCAGTCAGTTCCGGTGGGCTTACCTACAATCTCAGAGTTCATAAGGTTACCTAGACGGATGCAGGCTGCGGTGAGCGGTGTTGCCACGCAGACCATATCTATGCACTCCAGGACCTTGACCTTGTACTTGCGGCAGTAAAGCCACATACCTATTATGATGCCGATGGTACCGCCGTGGCTGGCCAGCCCACTGTATCCTACAAGTTTTACGCCTCCCTGAGGCATGAAACGTATGGGCAGGAGCATCTCGATGAAATGCTTGCCGCTTGAGAGATAATACTCGGGCTCGTAGAACAGGCAGTGTCCCAGACGGGCGCCTATAAGGATTCCAAGAAAACAGTACAGGAACAGCGGCTCAAAGACATCGGGCTTGATGCCGCGGTCCTTATAGAACCTCTTTACCAGCAGATATGCTGCCAGAAGACCTAAAACCCACATGAGTGAGTAGTATCTGATGGGCAGGCCCAACAGACGGGACATCTCTATGTCCGGGTCCCAGATAACTGCAAGAAAGCTGTTCATAGTCCTTTTGGTTTTAGTTTATACGTTAAAGCGGAAATGCATTATGTCACCGTCCTCTACCACATAATCCTTACCCTCCACATAGAGCTTGCCTGCATCGCGTACTGCAGCCTCGGAGCCCAGCTCCACGTAGTCCTTGTACTTGATGACCTCGGCGCGGATGAATCCTTTCTCAAAGTCTGTATGGATGACACCGGCGCACTGCGGAGCTTTCCAGCCCTTGCGGTAGGTCCATGCCTTTACCTCCATGGGTCCGGCGGTGATGAATGTCTCCAGGTTGAGCAGGCTGAAAGCTGACTTTACCAGACGGTTTACGCCCGATTCCTCCAGACCCAGCTCCTCAAGGAACATCTGACGGTCCTCATAGCTCTCCAGCTCGGCAATCTCGCTCTCTGTCTTGGCGGCAATGACCAGCAGCTGTGCGTTCTCATCCTTGATGGCCTCACGCACCTGCTCTACATAGGCGTTGCCGGTCTTTACGCTGCCCTCATCGACATTGCATACATAAAGAACTGGCTTGGATGTGAGCAGGAACAGGTCATGTGCTATCTTTTCCTCATCCTTTGAGTCAAAGCTGACGGTACGGGCCGATTTGCCCTGAAGCAGTACGTCACGGTATGCGTTCAGCACGTCACATACTATCTTGGCCTGTTTGTCACCTACGGCAGCCTGCTTGGCTACTTTCTGCAGCCGCTGGTCTATGGTCTCAAGGTCCTTTATCTGGAGTTCGGTATCAATTATCTCCTTGTCGCGGACAGGGTTTACGGTTCCGTCAACATGAGTCACGTTGTCATCATCAAAGCAGCGGAGTACGTGAATGATGGCGTCGCACTCACGTATGTTTCCCAGGAACTTGTTACCCAGACCCTCACCCTTGCTGGCACCCTTTACCAGACCGGCTATATCCACGATCTCAACGGTGGCGGGAACGATACGGCCCGGATGAACCAACTCGGCCAACTTGGTCAGACGCTCATCAGGGACAGTAATTGTTCCTACGTTGGGTTCAATTGTACAGAAAGGGAAATTTGCTGCCTGCGCCTTAGCGCTTGACAGACAGTTGAAAAGTGTGGATTTACCTACGTTTGGCAGGCCCACTATGCCGCATTGCAATGCCATTTTCTATCAGATTTTTAATTGGGTGCAAAGATAATGCAAGCCGAGTGGAGAATAAAACAAACTTGTTTGTTTTTTATCCCGAGGCGAAGCTTATCTTGGACCATAGGTCAAAGATAATAAAAAACGTGGAGGGGCACAAAAGGGACGGTTCTATCTGTGCCCTTGTGAAAATACTCCAAGATGTGCAGAACTTTTTGGGTATCGGTATCAGAAACCATGGCCGCCCGTGGGCTTGTGAACGGGAGGGGCCCGCTCCGTAGGAGTGGGAGGGATAGCGCGAAGCGCGTAGTTTCAGATACTGATACCCAAAAAGTTCTCTAGGAAGAAGGGCACAGATAGAACCGTCCCTTTTGTGCCCCTTTAGAGCATATCGTTGTCTATCATCCAGATGATTTCCTCAATCATGGCATCCTCCTCATCATTGTCAGGATCATACTCTTTCTTGAGCGATGCCCCGAACAGGGCGGCAAAGGTCTGATAGAAACGGGCTTTGAATCCGCCGATGAATGCCTGGATAAGCTCGTAACTTGTCTGGTTGCACTCGCGGTCAATGAGTTTGATAAGCAGTTTGCCCTGTGCCAGCGTGCACCGTTTCATTATGGGAAGATACTGGTCCCACACGCCTTTCTCCACCTTCTCCAGATGCTCCGCACGTGCCTTGTCATCGGGCAGGGTCTGCATGTAGAGATAGGTCTCAACCAGAATGGTCTTTATCTCCTTTGAGATTGGGTACATCTTGATGACGTTACGGGTAAGCTTGTCATACTTGCGCTGTTTGCGGGCGCTTGGGAATATGCGTTTGGCATAGATGACAACCTCATCCAGCTGTACGGTAGGTACGGTATCGCCATCCACTATGGTAGCCAGGGCAACGAACACACGTTTCTGTTTGTCTGTGTCCTTATCCTTGTCGGGTGCCTTACTGAATGCATTGAGGCACACCATTACGGTCAGCAGTAGTATGACGATACGTTTCATAGCTGCAAAAATATCAATTATCACAAAAAAGTCCTATTTTTGGAACACTCCTTTAAGGAAAAATAGACTTCTAATACTAATATGCTATGAACCGTAAATTGTTAATCTCCTGGTTTGCCCTGTTACTGTGTCCTATGCAACAGGTTATCTCACAGAATCCGATAGACCGGGAATGGGAGAGCGTGCTGGAGTCACTGCTCTCAGATGATGAAGAACTCTCCTCAAGTGACCGCGAGGAACTGCTCATGCTGTATGAGTCCCTGCACAGTGAGCCGCTTAACATAAACACGGCCACAAGGGATGATTTGCGTGAACTCCTTTTCCTGACCGATGAGCAGATAGAGGATATCCATGCGTATGTATATCAGCACGGTCCCATGAAGAGTCTGGGAGAGCTGCAGCTTACTGGCAGTCTGGATTTTGACACCCGCCGTCTGCTGCGTCAGTTCGTATATGCGGCCGATCCGCCGGCAGAGAAGGAGAGACTTAAGGCGGCCGATATACTCAAGTACGGACGCAATGAACTGATAGCCCGTGTGGATATCCCGCTTTACATAAGGGACGGGTTCCGGTACCATTCGCCCCAAGAACTCAAGCGTTATCCCAACCGTGCGTATCTTGGTTCCAGGCTGTCACATTCAGTAAGGTACTCCTTTAACTGGCACAACCGTATACGGGTTGGTCTTAGTGCCGATGAGGATGCGGGAGAGCCTTTTGGAGGACGTAACCGTGCAGGTTATGATTTCTACTCGCCCTATCTGTACCTGAAAGACATGGGGGTGATACGTGAACTGGTGCTGGGCAACTACAAGGTGCAGCTTGGGCAGGGGTTGCTGCTGGGCGGCGGGGTAAGCCTGGGAAAGAACATGTCGCTCTCTAATGTGAGACGCGGCACACAGGGGCTCAAGCCGCATGCCTCAACCCAGGAGTACGGTTATCTGAGCGGAGCCGGGCTGGCAGTAGGGGTAGGGCATACCACATTCACGCTGTTGGGAGCATACACCTTGTTTGATGCCACTATCAAGGCGGACACCGTGATAGGTTCATTCAAGCAGGACGGGTTTCACCGTACGGAGCTGGAGTGGAGCAAGAAACACAATTCATACCGGTATACCTGGGCTGCCAATACCCGATACAGCTATCGTGGGCTGCAGGTAGGCGGAACGGCTATTTATGAGAGCCTGTCGTTACCCTACAAGGGGCAGGACAGATACTGGGGTCTGTCGGCCGATATATCGCTGGGGCGTCCCCGTTACGCACTTGCTGCTGAGCTCTCATTGGCCGGCGGCAAGCCGGCACTCATATGCTCAGAGACCCTGCGTCTGCCAGAGAACTGGACGGCCACCTGGCTGGTACGTGCATATAGCCCCGATTACAGGGCCCTGCACTCAAATGCGCTGGCCGAGGGTGATGTCTGCAATGAGATAGGACTGCTTTCCGGATTCAGCCATAGCGGCCGCAAACTCAAGGTGAGCGGTTATGCGGACCTGTTCATGTTTCCGGATCCCAGGTACGGTGCATCGGAAAGGAGTAACGGCATGGACCTTAGGATGGAGGCGGATTGGAGGATAGGGCGCCGGGACGCGCTATATGCCACGGCACGTTTCAAGGCCAAGCAGAAAGACTGCAAATACACCGGGCAGTTGGAGTACTGTCTCACCGGCCGATACCGTCTGCACTGGACTCATAACTGCCGTAGCGGAGCGGAACTCAAGACACAGATACTGTTTACCCGTTATGACTTCATTGCCGAGCCCATATCAGACGGTTGGGCTATCACCTACAGTTACTCGCGCAGTCTGGCTGATGACCGCCTGGATTTGAATGTCAGCGCTGCCCTGTTCCATACGGACAGCCATGACAGCAGCGTATCGGTCTATGAGAGCGGACTGCGCTACTCATATGGATTCATGACCCTGTCAGGCAAGGGTGCAAGGCTGGCCATGACGGTAAAATGGCATATAAACGGTGCGCTGCAGCTTAACCTCAAGGCCGGCGGTACATGGTATGCCGACAGGGATGAGATAGGCTCCTCACAGCAGCGTATAGATTCATGTCACAAAGAGGATATCTCATTGCAGCTTATAAGCAAGTTCTGATGGGAATATCTTTTTGGAAAGTACGTGCCGATTGACTATTTTTGCGGTGGATTATAAAGGAGTATAGCCATGGCAACCGTATTATATGATTCACCTGTATTCGGACCGGTTCACAGCCGTCGTCTCGGAGTTTCATTGGGTATAAACCTTATGCCTGCCGACGGTAAGATATGTACTTTCAACTGCATATACTGTGAGTGCGGCCTTAACGGTAGCCACCATCCCAAACATCACCGTCCCACACGTAAGGATGTCTATGATGTGCTGCGCAGCACTCTTGAGCAGATGAAGACAAACGGTCCAGAGCCCAACGTGCTCACATTTGCCGGAAACGGAGAGCCCACTGCCAACCCGGAGTTCCCCGGGATCGTGGATGATGTCCTGGCCCTGCGTGACGAGTTTTTCCCAAAGGCCAAGGTGAGTGTGTTGAGCAACGGCACCCGTGTGACGGATCCCGCCATATTCAGTGCCCTTATGAAGCTGGACAACAACATCCAGAAACTGGATACCGTTGACATTGACTATATCCGTCTCATTGACGATCCGGTTGGTCATTATGACCTGGATGCCATAATCAAGGCCCTGTGTAATTTTCATGGACATGTAATAATACAGACCATGTTCCTGACCGGCACTCTGGATGGCCGTGACATGGACAACACCACTGACCGCTACGTGCTGCCGTGGATAGAGACCCTGAAAAAGATAGGTCCCAGCCAGGTGATGATCTACACCGTTGACCGTGAGACTCCCGTATCCACCCTGCGAAAGGCCAGCCATGAGCAGCTGGACCGCATAGCCGCACTGCTCCGTGAGAACGGGCTGGAAACATCCGTATCATACTGAACATGAAATCTTACAGATATCTCCTGCTTACTCTGCTGATGGCGGTATCACCTGCCGTTCACAGCTCGGATCTGGATTCAGTTACCGAATCCATTGACCAGATAATATATGAGGGACTGCCCGAGGGTACGGACATAGCCCTTATGGTTTATGACCTGACCAATGACACTACACTCTACGCATACCGCGAGAAGATAATGTGCCGTCCGGCATCGGTCCAGAAAGTGATCACATCGGTCACCGCCCTCTCGTCACTGGGTGCTGACTACAAGTTCAGGACCACGCTCAGGACCCAGGGTTCCATAAGTAAGGACAGTGTGCTGAACGGAAACCTCTATCTGGTCGGTGGGCTGGATCCCGCGCTTACCGAGCATGAGCTGCGCAGCATGGTTGCCAGTCTCAAGAAAGCCGGAGTAAAGCGAATCAGCGGTACCCTTTATGCCGATGTATCGGCAATGGATTCCACCTACTGGGCTACAGGATGGTGCTGGGATGATGCTCCGGCCAGTTTCCAGCCCTACATATCACCGCTCATGGTTCACCAGGGATTTGTTGGCATAGAGGTTAAGCCCACATCCAAGGGACAGGCTCCTGTAGTCAACATCTATCCTTCAAATTCATATATCAAGGTGGTAAACAAGGCCCGTACCCAGGATAACACACTGGGCCCGCTTACCATAACCCGTGACTGGATGCATAATGACAACACCATCATTGTTGAGGGTAACTGCAAGCGCCGTCAGTCTACTGACCTGAGTGTGGTAGGATCGGCCGATTTCACCTTTGCCCTGCTGCGTCAGTATCTGGATGAGGCCGGAATCAGCTACGGCAAGTATGACTGGGCTACATGTCCGGTGATAGCACGTGACCTGGCTGAGGTTACGCATGACCTTCCATCAATTGTCAAGGAGGCGCTCAAGGAGAGTAACAACCTCTTTGCCGAAGCCATGTTCCTGCAGACCGGCCGCCTGCAACAGCCCAAGGAGGTCTCATTCAAGGTTGCCGCCAAGTACCTGCAGAATTTCGTGAACCGTAAGTTCGGCATGTTCTCTGCATCATACAATATCGTTGACGGTTGCGGACTCTCACAGTATGACCTCTGCTCACCCCAGTTCATGGTGGATATGCTTTCCCTTATCTACAAGGATAACGAACTGTTCCCCATACTCTACAAGAGCATGCCCATATCGGGTGTGGACGGAACGCTCAAGACCCGCATGAATGACAAGACCACCATCAACAAGGTACACGCCAAGACCGGTTCACTTACCGGAACATGCACACTGGCCGGTTATATCCGTACCGCCGATGGCCGTGACCTGGCATTCTGCATAATGAATGAGGGCGCCGTCAAGATGGCACCCTCAAGAAAGGTTCAGGACCAGATATGCAAAGTCCTGTGTGAGCTGGGTCTCTGATTAAAGCTGCTTGAACTCGTATCCCTGAGCCTTAAGCCACTCAATGGCTTTGGGCAGCGCCCAGCGCAGGTTCTTCTCACTGCGCAGAGAGTCATGGAATACTATGATAGAGCCGTTACGGGTATATCTCTTTACAATCTGCAGAACTTTCTTGGGTCTGAGCTTGCTGTTGTAATCACGTGTTATGACATCATAGAATACAATGTCATAGGCACCCAACATGTAACGGTAGGTCCAGCGGCGCAGCACACCGTGAGGCGGACGGAACAGACGGGTTGATATGAAGCCGTCACACTTGCGTACGTTCTCTATGTAATCATGGTTGCGCATGCGCATTCCGCGTACATGGTTGAACGTGTGGTTGCCTATATGATGGCCGCGCTCCACCACCATCTTATAGATGTCCGGGTGTTTGCGTACGTTATCACCTACCACAAAGAATGTTGCCTTGACGCCATACTGATCCAATATGTCCAGTACCCACGGAGTTACCTCGGGTATGGGACCGTCATCAAATGTAAGATACACCGAGTGCTCTTCCGGATTTTTCCGGAAGATGCCTTTCGGGTATATCTTGCTTAGTATTGGAGTAGGCTGTTCAAGTAACATCCCTTATTGCATGAGAATGTCGTATTCGTTACACATGCTCTCCAGTTCTGCCTTGATCTCATCGATCTCAGTCTTGGCAAAGCACTCCTCCATGAGGGGAGCAATCCTTGTTATCTCCTTTACGCAGGTAAGGAAATTGCTCTCACACTTGTAGAGATTGCGTCTGTTCATACTCAGATACCACCTCATCTGCTGCATGTAATTGTTGCAGGTAGCCTGGAGTACCTCTCTTGCCTTGTCATCCTTGCCGAGTACAAGATAAAGGTTTGCTGTCTGTGGAGCAACTCCATAGTAGCTGCCTTCATTCAAAGGATACAGCTCATGTGATATGCCTTCATTTATTCTGAGCAGTACGTCAAGTGCCTTGTCCTTCTTACCCTCTGTATAGAGTTGAGTAGCCAGCTGCACTGTGGTACGACGCAGGGTCAGACACATTCTGCGGGTGGTCTCATCCAGATACAGGTCAGGATTGTCCAGGCCGCCGTACTTGTAGTTCATCATATTGGCGTACATCTTGTCTGTATCAATGTCACCATACTCTGAACCGGTGTCGGTCTGCTCCCAGTCAAACGGAGTGATGCGGTATGCCAGGCCCTCAAGTACCAGGTAACGGCTAAGATTCAGATAGCTGCTTCTGGGTACTGTAGTGGCTATGAACAGAGGTCTCTCCCAGTTGCAGTGTGCCAGCAGGTCAAGCATAATGATCTCATTCTTATACAGGCGTTTTTTACCCTTGAGTGAGATTATCATCTTATCGGGCATGTTGGCCTTTGTCTCCTCATCGGTAGCACCTATGTACTTGGCGGGGATCTTCATTCCTGAACGCAGGACAGCATCCTTGTCTATCTTGAACCAGATGGTATCAGTGGGCACGATGTGTTTCTTCTTGATCCAGTAATCAAGTACGTTGGTCAGTTCAAATGACTTCTCAACGGCCTCCTTGCTGTTTCTCTTGAGCAGCTGGGTCTTGGCATCGGCATCAACGTAGATAAGGTCATTGGTTCCTGTCTGGTAATCAATCCTGTCAAATGATATGGGCAGTGCAGGTGAGTCATATGCCGGACGCTTCATCTGGTCAATGTACCAGTCAGTGTTCAGGTAACTCAGGTTGCAGCAGCGTGCATCGGTACGGAACCCTTCGGTCTCAAAGTTGTACCAGAGGGGGAATGTATCGTTATCACCGTTTGTAAAGATGATGGGATTACCGGTCTCAGGGAGCGTGATCAGGTAGTTCTGACCAAAATCACGGCATGAGTAACGGTCACTGCGGTCATGGTCATCCCAGGTCTGGCTGACCATCTGGATGGGAACCAGGAGGCAGAGAACTGCAGCTATTACAGAAGCAGCCTTCTTGCCTGAGAATGAACTTAACCATTCTGACAGTGCTGCAACACCCAAGCCAATCCAAATGGCGAAAGCGTAGAACGATCCGGCGTATGCATAGTCACGCTCACGAGGCTGTATGGGAGTCTGGTTAAGGTAAACTACGATGGCAAGACCGGTCATAAAGAAGAGTGCCAGAACAACAAAGAACTGCTGTGTACCCTCCTTGCCTTTACCAATCTGCCAGAAGAGTCCAAACAGACCCAAGAGCAGAGGCAGGCAGTAGAATACGTTGTGTCCCTTACCCTTGTAGATATCGGGCAACAGCTTGTTGTCTCCACCTATGAGATGGCGGTCAATGAAGTTGAAACCGGTAATCCAGTTACCGTTCTCAAGTTCACCCGACTGGTTCTGTATGTCGTTCTGACGTCCGGCAAAGTTCCAGAGGAAATAGCGCCAGTACATGAAATTGACCTGATAACGGACAAAGAACTTTAGGTTCTCCAGCTGTGTGGGCATGACAACCTTGATTTTACGTCCGGCGCGGTTGTATATGATGGTCTTGCCCTTTATGCCTCCGGTCCATAACTCGTATTGCTCAATGTGATCGGGAACTGCGCTGTACATACGCGGGAACAGCATGTTCTGGGCGTATTTCCAGTCACGTTTCTCATCCATGACAATGTATCTGTCCTTGTCATTCTCATTATTCTTCTCCTGGCGGCCGTAAGACTTGCCGGTAACGGTAAATAATGGCTCAAGGATATCACCATTCACCACGTATTCAGGCTCAGAACTGTAGGCCTGACCGTACAGCAGCGGGCGTGAACCGTACTGCTCACGTGCCAGATACTCGCCCAGTGAGAATATATCCTCAGGTGAATCCTGGTCCATGGGAGGATTGGCGGTAGAACGGATAACAATCACTGCATATGATGAGTAACCTATGGTAATCATCATCACGCAGAGCATGATTGTGTTGAGAAGGCTTGCTGACGGCTTCCTGGTATCGGGAACGACATTGGTAAACAGATATACGGATGCTGCTCCAAGAATGATCAGACCCAGGATTATACCTGATGCCTTATGACCGTAGAACGGAATACCCGCAAAAGCTACTGTGAGCAGGAATGAGAGATACATGAGCGGCTTGCGGTCACCACGCTGAGTCTCATAGACGCTCCATACAAGAATACCTACCAGCAGGATGATATAGATAATCAGACCTGTGTTGAAAGGCAGGCCCAAGCCGTTTACAAAGAGAAGCTCAAACCATCCGCCCACCTTAACGATACCGGGAACGATACCGTAAAGAACGGCTGCGATGATTACGCCCGACAGGCAGAATGCCAGCAGACCACCCTTCCATGTGGGGTTCTCCACCTTCTTGAAGTAGTAAACCAGAACTATGGCGGTGATGCAGAGCAGGTTGAGCAGGTGTACACCTACAGATACGCCTATCAGGTATGCAATGAGTACAAGCCAGCGGGCGCTGTGCGGCTGGTCACTGTTCTCCTCCCATTTGAGTATGAGCCAGAATGTGACTGCGGTGCAGAAAGATGAGTATGCATAAACCTCACCCTCGACTGCACTGAACCAGAATGTGTCACTCCATGTGTATGCCAAGGCGCCTACCACACCTGATCCGAATATGGTTATCATCTGCCACATATCGGGTTCCTTGGTGCCTGACACCAGTTTCTTTACGAGCATGGTGATGCTCCAGAAGAGGAAAAGTATGCAGAGCGCACTCAAGAGTGCCGACATGATGTTGACCATCATGGCAACCTTACCGGGATCACTTGTAAACTGTGAGAACAGGTTTGCGGTAAGCATGAATATAGGTGCCCCAGGGGGGTGACCCACTTCAAGTTTGTAACCTGTGGTTATGAACTCCGGACAATCCCAGAAGCTGGCCGTTGGCTCTATTGTCATGCAGTATGTAAAAGCTGCAATTGCAAACACAAGCCATCCGATGATGGTGTTTAGTTTTTTGTAATTCATCACTCTTAATTGAGTTAGTTGTCAGTTAGGAAGCCCAAAGTTAACCCTTTAATGGTTAAAGGCTGCCAACAGACAGTTATTATTTGTTAGAGATCCTGACCTATGTCTCTGCGGAAATGCTTTTTCTCAAAGTCAATCAGGCTGGCACCCTTGAATGAGAGGGCCAGAGCCTCCTCCTTGTCCTTGCCGTATGAGCTTACGGCAATTACGCGGCCGCCTGCGGTCACAACCTCTCCCTTGTCATTGAATGCGGTTCCGGCATGGAACACGATGCTGTCCTTTACCTTGTCAATTCCGCTTATAACGAATCCCTTGTCATAGTGCTGGGGATAGCCGCCCGATACCAGCATCACGCATACTGCTGAGCGAGGATCCTGCTCCAGGGTCTTGGTGTCAAGGTTACCCTCTGCAACACCCTTGAACAGCTCTATGATATCGCTCTTAAGACGCAGCATCACGCTCTCGGTCTCGGGGTCACCCATACGGCAGTTGTACTCAATGACCTTGGGCTCGCCGTCTACGTTGATGAGGCCAAAGAATATGAATCCTTTGTAAACGAGACCCTCCTCTGCAAGACCCTCTACGGTAGGACGGATAATGCGGTCCTCAACCTTTTTCATCCACTCCTTGGTTGCAAACGGAACGGGTGATACTGAACCCATGCCGCCGGTGTTCAGTCCGGTGTCATGCTCGCCAACGCGCTTGTAGTCCTTGGCCTCGGGCAGGATCTTGTAGTTCTTGCCGTCTGTGAGAACAAATACCGAGCACTCTATGCCGCTCATGAACTCCTCAATCACTACGCGTGATGAGGCGTTGCCGAACATACCGCTCAGCATCTCCTTGAGCTCCTTCTTGGCCTCATCCAGGGTGGGCAGAATGAGCACGCCCTTGCCGGCGCACAGACCATCGGCCTTAAGTACGTAAGGAGCCTTGAGAGTCTCCAGGAACTTAAGTCCCTCCTCAAGGTTCTCACCGGTGAATGTCTGATATGCGGCGGTGGGGATACCGTGACGCTGCATGAAACGCTTGGCAAAGTCCTTGCTGCCCTCCATCTGGGCTGCATCCTTGGACGGGCCTATTACGGGAATGGCTGCGAGAGCCTTGTCTGCCTTAAAGTAGTCATAGATACCGTTTACCAGCGGATCCTCGGGGCCTACAACAACCATGTCAATCTTCTTGTCCAGGACAAAAGCCTTGATGGCGTCAAAATCGTTGGCCTTGATGGCTACGTTCTCACCTACGTTTGCGGTACCGGCGTTGCCCGGTGCGATGTAAAGCTTGTCAAGCTGTGGGCTTTGGGCAATCTTCCAGGCCAGAGCATGCTCACGGCCTCCGCTTCCAAGTAACAGAATTTTCATATCTTATTGTTTTTTGTTTCCGGGTTTGAATGATCTCTTTGCTGCGGGGCGTCCACCCTCCTTACGGAACGGCTTTCCTTCTGATGAAGACTTGCGGAACGGTTTATCGCCGCTCTTGCGGAAGGGCTTGTCTCCCTCACTCTTTCTGAACGGTTTGGCTCCTTCTGCCTTACGGAAGGGTTTACCCTCGGATGAAGACTTGTGGAAAGGTTTGCCTCCTTCTGATTTACGGAAGGGTTTGTCACCGGTTTTACGGAAAGGTTTTTCTCCTTCTTTCTTGCCGAAAGGCTTGCGGTCAGACGGCTTGCGTGCAGGGCGCTCACGGCGGATCTCAGTATTCTGTGCATCCTCCTGATCACGAGCCTCCTGTTTCTCAGCCAGACGTGCCTTATGACGAAGGGTACTGCTGCGACGGGTAGGCAGGTTGTCCTTCTTAAGAGTGCCTTCGCCTCCACGGAAGTCATTGTAACGTCCGTCAAATATCTCATATTTGCGCAGCTCGCAGGGCAGTGCACCGTTAAAGAGAGGAATCTTGGCCGACGGCTTGAGTCCTATCTTGTCAAAGCACTCGTAATGGTAGCTTATGATCCAGGCCTCACCTCCTATAAGTGCGTGTTTGAGACGCTCTCCTATCATCTCGTAGAGACCCAGCAGGTTGTCATCGGTCAGACGCTCACCGTAGGGCGGGTTGGTGATGATTACGGTACGCTGCTTTACGGGCTCAAACTCCTTGAAATCACGCTGCTCAAACTGGATGGTATCCAGCAGGCCTGCGGCCTTGGCATTACGCTTGGCGGTAAGTATGGCTTTGGCATCCTTGTCATAGCCCTTTATGCTGAACTCAAACTCGCGCTCGGCAGAGTCATCGTTATAGATCTCCTCAAACAGGTCGCGGTCAAAATCCTTCCATTTCTCAAATGCAAAATGGCTGCGGAACAGACCGGGTGCCATGTTCCTGGCTATAAGTGCGGCCTCGATGGGAATTGTGCCCGATCCGCACATGGGGTCCACGAAATCACTCTTGCCGTCCCAGCCGGACATGAGAATCATACCTGCAGCCAGCACCTCATTGAGCGGGGCTTCCATGGCCTCCTGGCGGTAACCGCGCTTGTGCAGGGACTCGCCTGAGCTGTCAAGTGACAGAGAGCAGTCATCATGTGAAATGTGAATGTGGAAAGTGAGGTCAGGGTTTGTCACGCTCACGTTGGGGCGTTTGCCGTATTTATCACGGAAATAGTCGGCAATGGCATCCTTAACGCGGTAAGCCACAAACTTTGAGTGACGGAAATCCTCGCTGTAAACCACAGAGTCAACAGCAAAGCTGTCTGTCAGGTCCATATACTTCTCCCAATCCACCTTACGGCAGATCTCATAGACATCATCGGCGCTGTCGGCCTTGAAGTGAAGGAAGGGTTTAAGGATACGGATTGCGGTACGCAGGTGAAAATTGGCCTTGTACATAAGGGCCTTGTCGCCCTTGAAGGATACCATTCGGTTACCAATGGCCACCCCATTGGCTCCCAGATCAATAAGTTCTTTTGCAAGAATCTCTTCCAGCCCCTGGAAGGTCTTGGCTATCATTTCAAATTCTGTCATCTATGGATGATGTTTCGGGTGGCAAAGGTACAAAATAAAGGGGCACACTCAAACTGCGTACCCCTTTATTTTATTTTACAGGCTTATCTTGACTCTCTTACCTGAATAGTTTACGGTCTTGGCATCACTGCGACTGCCGTTTTTGACAAGTACGACCCGGAACTTGCGGTTCTTTATCATACCGTTGTATGTTCCCTTGCGGGCATTTACGGTAAGCTGGCGGGTATTGTTGTTGTAGCTGAAATCTATTGTTGAGTAAGCTCCATTCTCATAGTTGTAGTTGTCAAACTCATCCTCATACAGTGTGAACTTGCCGTCAGCACCGGCATATACCAGAATCTCCAGGTCATCCCAGGGCTTCTCCGTAGAGTACTGTACATCGGGGCCGATGGGCAGTATGGTGCCGGCCTTGACATAGAGAGGGATACTCTTGATATTGACCTCACGCTCAATCTCCTTTCCGCCCTCGTACATCTTGTCAGTTTCATAGTCATACCAGTTGGCACCGGCCGGCAGATATACCTTAGTGGTCTTGGCAGCGGTAAAGTCTACGTCACCAATCTGTGCGCGGCTCTTGCTCATGGCTCTCTCAGGTGTATACTTGGCCTCAAGTACGGGAGCAACCAGCAGTGATCGGCCGAACATGAACTCGTTGCCTATGTTCCAGACGTTTCTGTCAGCCTTGAAATCCATCATGAGGGCTCGCTGGTAAGTGCCGTTGTTGGCATTTACGTCATGAGCCAGGGAGTAAATGTAGGGGAGCAGGCTGTAACGCATCTTGACAGCACCCAGCAGGGCGTCATAGACGGGCTCGCCGGCCTCACCGTAGTAGTAGAGTTCACGCGGAACCTCGGTGCCATGGCTGCGCATCATGGGGCAGAACACACCGTACTGCATCCAGCGTACGTAGAGCTCCTGATAGAGAGGGTTCTTTGTAGCGCTGCCGTCCTGTGAGCGCTCGTTGTAGCTGTTGGCAAAGAAACCGCCCAGGTCACTGTTGAAGTTGGGGTTGCCGGTAAGTGCAAAATTCAGGCCTGCGGTTACCTGGTTGCGGAGGCTGTTCCAGTTGGACTGTACATCGCCCGACCATGTGTTGGAGCCGTAACGCTGCTGTCCGGCAAATGCTGAACGGGTCAGAATCAGGACACGCTTGTCACTGCCGTCGGGCATGGCACGCTGGTTGTCATAAACTCCGCCTACTGCCATCAGGGGGAATGCATTGCGTACGCGGCGGAACGGTCCCATTGCAGTGGGCAGGTCCAGGTCCTCCTCCTTGAAGTCCAGATGGTCCGGCTCTGTTGAATCCATCCACCATCCGTCAATATTCAGGTCATAAAGACGGGTCAGGTGGTTCCAATATATGTCACGGGCCTCCTGGCTGAATGGGTCGTATGGGCGAACCCCTGACGGGTAGTCCATTCTGGGTGGCCATTCGGACAGTCCGCTCTGCGGCCAGGTCTGGAAATCCAGCAGCATGCCCTTGGGCTGCAGCTCACGGTAGGGTTTGGTCATGGGACCGAACGATGACCATATGGAAATCATCAGTTTTGCGTTCTGGTCATGGATATGCTTGATCCAGCGCTCAGGATTGCTGAAATCGGGGTTGTTGAACTCCATGGCGTTCCACAGGTAGTTGTCACCCCAGTACTGCCAGTCCTGGATCATGACGTCAATGGGCACACCGTCCTTACGGTAACGGTCCAGTACATCGGTCAGCTCACGTGATGTCTTGTAACGCTCACGGCTCTGCATGAAACCAAAGCTCCACAGCGGTAGCATCGGCACGGTTCCGGTGAGCTGGCGTATACCTGCAATCACACCGTCGGCATTGCCTCCGTAAATGAAGTAGTAGTCTATGGATCCGGCGTTCTCGGATGTGAAGTAGAACTTGCCCTCCTCTATACCCAGTGTAGTGGGAGAGTAATTGTCCCAGAACAGGCCGTAGCCCTTTATGGACTGGATGATATTGCAGTAGTCATCGGTGTTACCCTGTATCATACGGCGGTAGGTGCCGCTCTTGGCCATACGTCCGTCCTGGAGTATTCCAAGTCCGTACAGAGGCTCATCGGCATCCAGGTTGAATCCCTGGTCAACCGGAATGTCGGCATAATCGGGGCGGGTCATTGCCACATTGCCGTGACCGTAACCGTTCTCAGCCAGCAAAACGTTGCCTTTCTTGTCCATAAAGGTTACGTCATTTTCAGAGACCTTTACTGTCAGTGCGGAACTCTTGTAGATAATGTCTCCTTTCTGGACGGTGACGGTACTCTTTACCTGCTCAGGCTGCATTGTAACGGAGAGGCTCTGCTTTTTGTCGGGATTGTCAGGTCCGGTCTTGTAGATACGAACTATTGAAGGGGTGTAGAATGTAACCTGAGTAGTCCAGTTGTCAGGTTCCTGTGCGTTGCAAACAGCGGTTAAACCCGCCAGCGCAAGGCAAATGGTCAGTAATCTTTTCATATTATTTCAAATCTATAATGTGATCAGCTTTTTCAAATACGGGTATGCAGTCCTTTGATACTTCAACATCAACGTAAGTACCTCCCTTATAGACATAGGGTTTGATCATTATGCCTTTCTCCGATGCATTCACCAAGGAATTGAATGAAACCCATTCCTGCTCGCTGTCGGGCAGATATACGCGCATGGTCTTTATGCCGGGCTCAGTTACCGGGCATACCAGCAGTGCCGGACCGAACATGAATTCTGTCTGCTGCTTAAGAGCCTCTGTATCATCAGGGTAGTCAAATACCAGCGGACGCATCATGGTGTAGTTCTCTTCACTCACCCTACGGGCGCACTCCAGGATATACGGCTGGAGCTTGTAGCGCAGGTTTATCTGCTTGCGGAAGTTCTGCTGTGTCTCCTCGGAGTAGTTCCAGGGCTCGGTGCGGCTCATGTAGCCGTGAACACGCATGAAAGGCAGATATACGGCTACCTGGATCCAGCGCATCATTCTCTCCTGATAATCGGGATCGTTATACTGGTTACCCGGGCGGAAGAAACCGCCTGCATCATATGTCCACCAGGGCTGACCGGTAGCCATCAGGCTCAGTCCTCCTGCAATCTGGCGGCGCAGGGTCTCCCAGTCATTGCCCACATCACCGGACCAGTTGATGGCACCGTAACGCTGTATGCCGATGAATCCGCTGCGGGTAAGTATCATGGGATCACGATCGGGCTGGTCTTTCTTAAGTCCGTTATAGACGGTGTGGTTTACCATGTTGGGGTAGGCGTTGCGGTAGAACTCACCGGGGATGGTTCCGCCGGCCACCATTCGGCCCTTCAGGTCATCGTTCTCAGGTTCAGTTGCATCCTGCCACCATGCGTCAATGCCGGTGGGCAGCAGTTTCTCACTGAAGTTCTTCCAATAGGCATCGGCTGCTTTGGGATTGAAGAAATCTATCCAGTCCGTGCCGTCAATGTAATAGCCTGCAGCATTCATCTCACGGCCCACATCACTGTTCTTGTCTATCTTGGACCAGACGGAGAGCATCAGTTTCATATCCATCTTGTGCAGCTCATCGGTCATGGCCTTGGGGTTGGGATACTTGTCCTCATCAAACTTCATGGCGTTCCAGCCGTATTTGCCCCACCACTGCCAGTCCTGTACGATCACGCTGGTGCGGTAATCCTCCTTAACCAGGCGGCGGGCATTCTCAAGCAGCTCTTTCTGTGAGTCATAACGCTCACGGCAGTGGATGTAACCGAACGCCCAGTCAGGCATCTGCGGTACCTTTCCGGTAAGGTCGCGGTAAGTGCCGATAATCTCATCGGGCGTACCGGCAAATACGGTGTAGTCCAGTGCCACGGCTACAGGTGAACTGAATGTGGTCACATCGGTCACTCTGCGTATGCCCATGGTAGGCTTGTCACCGCGTGATCCGCTTACAAATACCTTATGTGTACCCTTGGTAAGATGGGTTATGGCCGATGATGTGGGCGGCAGCCATGTGTTGCTGGCGTTGATTATGGTGTCGCCGTCAATGACAAGCAGATGCTTGCGGGCCATCTCCTGGCCTACATCCAGCAGTATGGAGTAATCACCGTCGGCATTCACCTGGAACTCTCCGTTAAAGTCATTGAAGAAGCGGCGCTCACGTACGTTACCGGCCGTTCCCGTGGCGTTAACGGTTACCGATGTCCCGTCAGAGCCTCCCTGCTGGAGCTCGATAATGCTCTCTGATGGGTTGTATTCAGTAAGTCCGTAGTTGTTCCAGAGTATTCCGTAGCCCTTGTTTGATATGATCATGGGTATGGAGATCTGGGTGTTGACCTGTGTCAGACGGCGGCTAAGTCCGCGTATGTTCAGGTAACCGTCCTGGAACTGGCCGGTGCCGAACAGGAACTCATCAGGTTCGGTAACGAATGACTGTCTTACGGAAAGATAGTTCAACGGCTTGGTTTCAGTGACCAGAATAGGAGACATGGGTACGGTTTCCAAAACGGTGTTTCCCTGACTGTCTATAAATGTGAGCTCTCCTTTACGAGGGTTGATACGAACACCCAGGTTACCCTTATCGGGCATGAGAGTGACTTTATAACCGTTCTTTGTGATATTTACCTTGCAGTCAGGGTGGAGCTGTTCCGTATAGATCAGATTCTCAAGCTCAGGTAGTTCAACTCCGTCAGGTACACATTGCACGCGGATGGAACCAGAAGCCGGAACAGTGACCGTAAGCCTACCGTAGGCCGATGAGAGAGCGATACCGTTCTCAAGTTCTTTATACTCAGTATCTGCGCAACTTGAGGTAGCAGTAAGCAGGATACAGTTAATTGAAAAAAGACAAAGTGATTTAGTAAGCCTCATATTGAAAGTTGGTTAGTTAACTTTAATATGGGCAAAATTAATACAAATAAACGGAATTCAGTCTTTTACGTGTTCAGAAAGTGTAGCTCAGGGAGACAGACAGACTCAGATGTGAAAGGCCCTCCCAGTGGTCTTCGTCAAGAGTGTAGCCCTCAGTCTTGCCGTCATGTTCATAAACTAGGTTTTTAAGTATTCCTGTGGTATAGTTCAAGTCAGCACCCAAAGAGAGTTTGTCAGTCATGTTGAAAGCATATGCCAGGTCATAGGTGAGTCCCAATGAATTGCCCCTTTTCTGTTCCCTCAAATCCTTGAAAGTGGTAGTGTCTACATAGCGCAGTACACCTATACCAATTGTGCCCAAAAATATATGTTTCTCATTTGCGGAGATAGATCTGCCGCTTAAGATAGGGCCGATGAACGTTAAGTTTATGGACTGATCAATAATTCCTTCATCATAGGTGTCGTCTTCCTTTACTAAATATCCATACTCTGAAGTCGATGAATGGAGAACCTGGAATCGGCCACCCAACCCATATCCGGTCTCAGCAAAGTATGTGATATCCGTACCAAACAATACACCGCTCAGAAGTCTCTTGATATGGACCCTTGATGCGGCATCCAGGTCAGGAGAAATTTTGTTGGTCCTTTTTCCGGCACCTGCATATATCCTGGCTATAACTCTGGGTTCCTGAAGTTTGACTGTAGGGTTAGAATTGCTGGCCATCTGATATTGGATGCTGGGATCATTAGCATAGAAGTATGTCGATGTTTGGACATCTATGGTGTCGGTCTTGTATGCAAGGGCGTTGATCCTGTGTATGGTTGACCATGCATCGGGAAGTTGGTGCTGGTTGATGATCATCAGGTTTCCGCCTGCTTTCCAAGTCTCATATTTGGCCAGGTTGACCACTTGGCTGTATGTACCGTTGCTTGTGGCGGTGAATCCCGTATCAGTAATCTTGATCTGCCCCAGGAATTCACCCTGAGCTTTGGACGGATCGGTGGTTTCAATTACTACCACTTCCTCAGACGTTGGCAGTGAAGGGGTATACACTTTCTGGAAAGATGTAATAACACGGGGAGAACATGATGTAACCATCAAGGCAAGGGCAATGCTTCCAAAAGAGAATCTCATACAGGTCAAATAATTGAAAAAGGAATACTATTAAATCGCTGCTTCAGGCAGCTCTGGGTGCAAATATAGGCCGATTTTCTTAGCAGGCACATTTTAATGTGCAAAAAAGGGGTTAAATTTGCACGTCAACTAAAAATCAGGCAGTTTTTATGAGAATCAGGACCCTTTTTGCGGCTACAGCACTTCTTGTGCAGGGATTTTTTGCCGCTGCGTCATCCCAGTCAGTGAACAGCGTGATACCTGTCCCGGAGCGTGTGGAGTTTGCCGGGCAGACGATAAAACTGGACCGTGCTGACCTTAGGGAGCGTATGGACCGTGAACTGATTGCCTTCACCTACTCGCATAACATGTCCACCCTCATGATAAAGAGGGCCAACAAGTATTTCCCTCAGATTGAACCGATACTGGAGCGTATGGGTATTCCTGATGACCTTAAATACCTGATGGTGATTGAGAGCAACCTGGATCCGCAGGCCCAGTCCGGTGCCGGTGCAGCTGGGTTGTGGCAGTTCACCCAGAGTACGGGACGTGAATACGGTCTTGAGGTGAACTCAAACATTGATGAGCGTTACAACACCTATAAGGCAACTGAGGCTGCATGCCGATTCCTCAAGGAGGCATACAGCAAATACGGCAACTGGATGACCGTGGCTGCCAGTTATAACGGAGGCCAGCAAGGAATGGACCGCCGCATCGAGATGCAGCATCAGAAAGACGCACTTGACATGTGGCTTGTTGACGAGACTTCCCGATATATGTTCCGTCTGCTTGCCGTCAAGATGATGTTTGAGGACCCCTCCAAGTTCGGGTTCAGCTTTAAGCGTGAGGACCTGTATCCCTATATCCCCATCAAGAAACAGATAAAGGTTACTGATCCGGTCGATGACCTGGTCGCATTTGCCGAGAAGAACGGTATCACCTATGCCGACCTTAAGCGTGCCAACCTCTGGCTGCGTGAATCCAAACTCAACAACAAGTCACATCGTACCTATTATGTTGATATTCCCGATGTAAAGGCCGAGTACTACAATCCCTCCAAGACAAAGGCTCACAGCGAGGCCTGGGTTAAATAAAAAACGCGAAGAAAGGCTGACCTCACGGCCAACCTTTCTCCAAGAATAATTCTTCCAACTAAATCACTTAACCGGATTTCTCCGGGTCCTTTTTATAAGTTATATCGAGACTTAATGTTGTTTGCGTGTACCGGTAATATCAAAAAAACCGGCAAGAGTTAATTCTTGCCGGTCATGTTTTGGAGTTTTTTAACAAATTCCGTTTTCTCAATCAAGGTCAAATGCAGCCTTGATCTTATCCACGTAATCCAGTTTCTCCCAGGTAAACAGCTCCACCTCTACGGTCTTGGCGGGCTGATAGTGTGACTTGAATACCTTGGTTACAATCTGCGGCTCACGGCCCATGTGACCGTAGGCTGCGGTCTCACTGTAGATGGGATTGCGCAGCTTGAGGCGGTTCTCAATGGCCTTGGGACGCATGTCAAACAGACTGCCCACAATGTTTGCAATTTTGGCGTCAGACTGCTTTACGTGACTTGTTCCGTAGGTGTTTACAAAGATGTTGATGGGCTTGGCCACGCCAATGGCGTATGAAACCTGAACCAGCACCTCATCGGCTACACCTGCAGCTACCAGGTTCTTTGCTATGTGACGTGTTGCGTATGCGGCACTGCGGTCCACCTTGCTGGGGTCCTTGCCGCTGAATGCGCCGCCGCCGTGGGCACCCTTGCCTCCGTAGGTATCGACAATTATCTTACGTCCGGTAAGACCGGTGTCTCCGTGGGGGCCGCCAATCACGAACTTGCCGGTAGGATTCACAAAGTATTTGATGCTGTCATTGAACAGTGCCTTAACCTTGTCCGATGTGATTGTGCTGATGACGCGTGGTATGAGTATGTTCTTTACGTCGGCCTCAATCTGAGCGAGCATCTTGCTGTCAGCTTCAAGCTGAGCCTGGACTGTGGCGTTCTCAGGTGCTATGAACTCATCATGCTGGGTAGATACCACGATGGTATCGATGCGAACGGGTTTGCCGTTATCGTTATACTCAACGGTCACCTGGCTCTTGGAGTCGGGACGCAGATAGGTCATCTGCTTGCCCTCACGGCGTATGTCGGCCAGCACACGCAGTATGCGGTGTGACAGGGCCAGTGATACAGGCATGTACTCATCGGTCTCATTTGTGGCATAACCGAACATCATGCCCTGGTCGCCGGCGCCCTGGTTCTCAGGGTCCTCGCGCTCAACGCCACGGTTTATGTCGGCACTCTGCTCATGTATGGCACTGAATACACCGCATGAGTCACCGTCAAACTTGTACTCTGCGCGGGTGTAGCCTATACGGTTAATCACTTGGCGGGCTATATCCTGAAGGTCTACGTATGCCTTGGATTTTACCTCACCTGCAAGCACCACCTGTCCGGTGGTGACAAGGGTCTCACATGCTACCTTTGAGTCCGGGTCAAAGGCCAGAAGTTCGTCAACGACGGCATCGGATATCTGGTCCGCTACCTTGTCAGGGTGTCCCTCGGACACCGATTCGGATGTGAATAAATAAGCCATTATATAAAAATAAAAAGTCCCAATGTCTTAAGCGGACAAAGGGGCTGCAACTCCATGCAAAGTGTCTCATAAATGATTGACTTTTAGCATTTTTTTATGTGGTTGCAAGCTGTCCGGAACCCTAAGGTCCGCAAATCTTTCCACAATGTCCGCTGCAAAGATACACAAAAGGGACGGTTCTATCTGTGCCCTTTAAAAAAAAATGCTCTTATTCCAGAAAAAACACAAAAGGGCACAGATAAAACCGTGCCCTTTGTGCCTCTTCTTGTCCGTTATCAGTCGTCGGGATCACCTACTATATATGAGTGACTCAGGTCTCCGTCTGGGAATACATGTACGGTGCTTAGGTAATCAGGTTTCCAGGGATTATCCTTGTTTGTATCATAGGCGGTGTCGTAAATGTGGTTTACGGTTTCCGGTTCATCGGTACCGGAGCAACCAACAAGAAGGGTGTTAGTCTTGGATTCTATTATTGCGTTGCAGTCACCACGGCTGTCAAATACTGGATTGAGTGCGGCAACCGTAATCTTTTTAAGGTTGGGGCAGTATGTAAAGGTATTCATGTTGGTGTCATACTTGCCGGGCTCCTCATCAGCGTGATATATGCCTATATATTTTACGGACCTAGGTATGGAGACGGATTCAAGACCTACGCAATCCGTGAAAGCATCGTAGCAAATCCTCTCCACGGAGTTGGGTATTACAATTGATTTTAATCCGCTCAAATGAGCAAAAGCCTCTCTATCTATAGCCTTGACGGTTTTGGGTATGACCGTACCGTTACATCCTATCAACAGTATGTCGCTCTCTTTTTCAATCACTGCATTGGAACCGTCAGGGCAATAGTATACAGGGTTGTCCTTAGCAATGGTTATTGTCTCAAGTTTGGGACAGTAATCGGATTTGCCCAGTTCTTTGACTGAAGCGGGGAAATGTATCTCTTTCAGGTCCGGACACTCCAGGAATGCATTATTCTCCACATAATCTACACAATCAGGAATGTCAATCCTTTCAAGATCCTCACAAAAGGCGAATGAATGGCGGGCAATTGTATATATGGAAGATTCCGGTATGACGGTATTACGGCATCCAAGCACTAGCTTTCCGGGCGGTTGGTTCCCATAATATGAGCCATCAGAATAGAGTTTAATCAACTCTGATGCCTTGCTGTCTTTAACCACCAGATATTCTTTAGCACTTGATATTATGGCGTTGCAGCCGGAAGGGCTGGAGTAATACTTGTTACCCTCGTCAACCTTGATGGATCTGATCTTTCCGCATCCAAAGAAGGGTTCCTCCAACAACTCTACAGAAGCAGGAATCTCAATCTTCTCCAGCGGACAGAAGGCGAAAGCTCTGTAGAAAATATACTTGACCGATGACGGGATTTCTATGCTCTTGAGCCCATCGGCACCGGCAAATGCGTGAGGCCCGATGGCAATGACATTATCAGGTATCCTGGAGTTGCGGCAACCCTCAATCAGAACGTTGGTCTTAGTGTTGATGATGGCATTGCACCTGTTACGGCTGTCATAATTGGTGTTCCCGGACTTGACCGAGAGCGATGTCAGGTTCTTGCAGTCAAGAGTGATGTTACTTCCTAACTTAGTTACAGACTCCGGTATTTCAAGAGATTTGAGTCCGCTACGGGTAAAAGCTGAACGGCCAATCTGTTCCAGTGTTGAGGGTAACTTGATGCTTTCAAGCGCGCTGCAATATGCAAAACAGTCACTTTCAATTGTCTTAAGTCCCTCATGTAGGATTACCTTCTTAAGTTTTGAGCATTGCTGGAATGCCCCCCTGCCAATGGTTGTTACACTGCCGGGTATAGATACAGATTCAATCCAGTCCAATGAGTTGAAAGTATTATTACCTATCGCAGTGACAGTGTACTCCTTTCCGCTGTATATGAATGAACCGGGTATGATCATCTCCTTAGGCGGTTTCTGTGAAAAACCAATTAGCGTGGCATCATTCTCAACCAATCTGAAAGTCATATATCCGCATATGCTGTCCACTCGTCCTGAGAAGAATCTGCATGCTTCAAAAGCCCTCTCACCTCTGTTTGTGACATTTTCCAGATTTATCTCTCTCAGATTGGAGCAATTGTAGAAAGCATCATCCTCAATAGTGTTGACAGATGCAGGCAGCCTTAACTCAGTAAGTTGAGTGTTATTTCTGAAAGCCCCTCCAGCTATGGTTGTTACCCCGTCAGGAACAACGGTGTTTGCGCATCCCAAGATGAGACGGCCTGTTGCAGTTTCAATTACGGCGTTGCAATCGTTACGGCTGTCATAAACCTTGTTCCCCGGACTGACTTTAATTTCTTTCAGATTATGTAGGTCTATGATTCCGGGATCATCCTTTCCTGTAAGACTGATGATACCGGCACCTATCGTTATCTTCTCCAGATCGCTGCAACCCATGAATGCTTGTGGCTTGATTGTAGTGACACCATCCGGGATTACAATCTCCTTCAATCCTTTCAGATTACGGAAAGCAAATGAGCCTATTGAACGGACGGTTGCAGGAATCACGGTTGTCTTGCAGGCGGCAACCAGATTGTTGTAGCGGGTCTCAATTATGGCATTGCAGTCTTCACGGCTGTCATATTTGGGGTTTGCAGGGTCAACCGTGATTCTTTCCAGTTCAGGACAGTAGCTTGCAAATACATCCTCAATACTGTACGGACTGTATGTTATGGAAGTGACCGATGCAGGAATGTTTATCTCCTTGATTTTTGTGCCGCTGAAAGCATTTTGGGCTATGGCTGTAACTGTGCCCGGAATGACGGTGTTGGCACATCCCAGAATAAGAATATCGGTCTTGGTTTCAATGATTGCATTGCAATCTTCACGGCTGTCATAGACGGGGTTTGCCTTATCTACGGTAATGAATTCAATATTACGTTCCATAGCGCTTCCCCGTAGTATTATCTCCCGCACGGTAGCCGGGATATACAGATTCTTTAAATCAGGAGCCAAATCGGGTATTTCAATTACTGTAGCCCGTGGTCCGAAAGTGATTGACTCAAGTGAGTTGTTGATAGCAAAGGCATGGCTCAATCCTTCAACATTTCCATTGATAGTGATGTGCTTTATCCCTGACTCCATAAAGCAGCCGTATCCTAACTCTTTTACAGATTCCGGAAGCTCAATTGACTCAAGAGCCGTGCAGCCGCGGAACGCACGTTCCCGGATTTGAGTAAGCTTCTTGGGTATGACGATTGATTTCAATGAACTCATACCGTCAAAAGCCTCCGGTCCGATGGCGGTAACGGAATTAGGAATAACTGTCGATGCAGTTCCGTACACCAGAGTGTTTGTAGCTGTCTCGATAATGGCGTTACAGTTGTCACGGCTGTCATAGAACTTGTTTTTCTTATCAACTGTAACTGATTCAAGTCGGGACCAAGTAAAAACACTCCTCCCTATCGTCTTTACTGATGCAGGTATGATTATGGACTTTAGACTGCTGCAATCCATGAATGCATAATCTCCTATTTTCTTTACAGATTGGGGAATGTTCACCTTTTCAAGTCCGGTGCATCCGCAGAACACATCCCTTTCAATCTCCTTTACGGTTGACGGAATTGACACGGACTTGATCTCCACAGCATGATAAAAAGCATAGGGACTGATTGATGTTACAGGATACTTTACGCTCTTGTAAATGATAGTGTCAGGAATGACAATGTGGGCAGGATAATCATGACGGGTCTTGCGGCTCACCACACGAACCTGATTACCCTTGAACTTGTACCAGAGTCCGTCTATACGTACGTAGTTGTCAACTTCAATAGTCTCGTCAGGACTACCGTCATAAACGGTCTCAGCAAACGCGCCTAAGGAGAGCAGTAATAATACTGGAATGTAGGCAACTTTCAGGATACTTAATCCTGTTGATCTTTTCCGGTTAATCATATCAATTCTTCCTTCTAAAGTACTTTTTCTGAATGTATTTACAGCCCTGAGTTCACTCTTGTCCGTTGCGCAGTCCAGCATCAGATACTGGTATTGCTTGCGGTCATAGCCTTTACTCAGGACATCGGCATCGGCCTGGAACTCATGAATGGAGTAGAGGTCACGGCGGAACAGCAGCAGGGCCGGGTTGAACCACTGCAGGGCCGACAGAAGGTCAGTCCATAGCAGTTCAAGAGAGTGGTGGTGTGCCAGATGCGCCTTCTCGTGGTCCAGGACAGGAGTCTGTCCGGCAGCCTTGCCCTCCCACGGCAGCACGATATATCTCATCCAACTGAAAGGATGTGTTGACTGTCGGGTCCTTACAAGCGTGAAATCAGGGTTCTTTTCAACCACATCGGCCTTCCTAATGATTCTTACCACCTTGATAGTGCATAGAATCCTATATATCAGGACAGCCAACAGTCCGATCAGATATACCCCGGCCAGCACTTTCCACCAGTCAATCTGAATAGGCTTGCGTAGTTTGACAACTGGCATGGGTGTATCCGGCTTTGTGCTAACCTCTATCACCTGACTCAGGTTCTGAGTCTGTACAGGTTGAACGGTCTCCTCCCGGGGGGCCGATGAATAGACGCTGCCGCTTGTTATGACGGGTTGAGAAGGTTCAGGTGTGGGCTCTTCAACCCTGTTTCCGGTAGTGATTTCCACCATCCTTGTGGGTGCCCCCTCCCTATGTACCGTAATGACCGCAAAGGGCAGGATGTATGATAGTACCAGCGATGAAACCAGAATCACCCTGTTTGTACGGTGGAATGTCTCCCGGCTTAATAGCAGGTGGTAAAGGGCTATAAAGAGAGCCGACAGGACGGCCACCTTGAGCATATATATAAGGAACGCGTTCATTGGCCTTTCTCTATCTTGTCAATAATGCGTTTTAGGTCATCAACAGAGAGTTTTTCATTCTTGACAAACCCCATGACGACACTTGAGTACTGGCTGTCCAGATACTCGTCAATAAGACCGTGTATGCCGCTGTTGCAGTATTCACGTGCGCTTACAACCGGAAAGTAGCGGTAGTTGCTGCCAAATGCCTCGCGGTCCAGGAATCCGTCAACCTGCAGCGTATGAACCTGAGTGGAGAGTGTACTGAAATTGGGTTGCTTGTCATAGCAGCTCTGCAGTTCCCTCACGAACATGGGCCCCCTGTCCCAGAAGAACTCCATTATCTCCTTTTCTTTCTTGGTTAACTGTCTCATTTCTACGGAATTTGAAATCCATTCGCGACAAATCTAAAAAAATTAAATTCAACCGCAAAACTTTTAGATGTTTTTTTACGCGGCTCACCTTAGGGAGAGAAATGGCTCTACCTGTATTCTGACTCCCTAAGGTTAGGGGGGGGCCCGGGGAAAAGTGTATTTCAGGCTCACCTTAGGGAGAGAAATGGCTCTACCTGTATTCTGACTCCCTAAGGTCAGGGGGTGGCCCGGGGAAAAGTGTAATTCAGGCTCACCTTAGGGAGAGAAATGGCTCTACCTGTATTCTGACTCCCTAAGGTCAGGGGGTGGCCCGGGGAAAAGTGTATTTCAGGCTCACCTTAGGGAGAGAAATGGCTCTACCTGTATTGTGACTCCCTAAGGTCAGGGGGTGGCCCGGGGAAAAGTGTATTTCAGGCTCACCTTAGGGAGAGAAATGGCTCTACCTGTATTCTGACTCCCTAAGGTCAGGGGGGGGTAAAGAAAAGGGGCGGAAGAACCGCCCCTTTATCTTTAGAGTGCACTGTAATTGCGGCCGTAGTCAAGCTGCTGCTTCAGGTAGTCGTCATTGTATACCACCTTGAAGTCAACAATCTTGCCGTTCTTCTCAACGGGTACTATGTCAGGGTTGATGAATCCGCCGTAAGGCTTCAGGTTCAAAGCCTCATAACGCTCCTTTACCTCCTTGTGCAGGGCGGGGTCAATATTTACGGCATAGGTCTCTATCAGGTATTTGCCGGCCTCATAGTCACCTTCCGACTTGATACGCTGTATCTCGGCCAGCAGCTCACCGAACAGGCCGCGCAGCTTCTCAAAGTCATTGACCACAAAGTAGGTCTTGCCGTCGCGCACCTTTTTCTCTATTACGTTATCCTTAAGACCCTTCTCATAGCACCACTCGGCAATGAGCTTGCGGTTCTGCATGTGGGCCTCGGTGTTGGGACGTCCCAGCTCCACGCGGGTGAACTGTGTCATGATACCGTTGCGGATATAGCTTGAGTACTCAGCCTTGTAGGCATCCTTGTTGGGCATGATACCCAGCTCAACCATCTTGGGATCTGCTGTGAAGTAGAGACCAAAGAGGTCGGCGCGGGCCTCCTCCAAGGCCGATGCATACTCGCCCATGGCAGTGCTAGATACGCCGGGCAGCAGCTGGCCGCTTCCGTGACCCAGGCACTCATGAAGGTCAGTATGTATCTCATCGGCCCATGAGCCCCACTCGCGGTAGAATGCCTTCTCGGCATCGTCCCATGCAAACTCATCCAGAGTGCTGGTGGGTGACTCCTGTGCGGCATAGTCATAAGCGTGTGTGATGTTGGCAATGGTCACTGACTTGCTGCCGTACATCTTGCGAATCCAGTCGGCGTTGGGCAGGTTTATACCTATGGGTGTGGCGGGATATGCGTCACCAGCCAGGCATACTGCGTTGATAACCTTGGCCGATATACCCTTGCACTTGGCCTTCTTGAATCGTGAATCAACGGGCGAGTTGTCCTCAAACCACTGTGCGTTTGCACTCAGTATGTTTGAACGCTCCGATGCCTTGTGGTCCTTGATATTCACGTAACCTTCCCAGGCACCCTTGCGGCCCAAAGGGTCATTGTAATCCTCAATGAATCCGTTGATGAAATCAACTGTACCGATGGTATCTTTTACCCACTCTATGTTGAATTCATCCCAAACCTTAAGGTCACCGGTTTCATAATATTTGACCAGCAGACCCAGGGCACGTTTCTGTATGTCGTTCTCAGCGCAGGCTGCTGCCAGCTTGAGCTCCTCACATATCTTGGCAATGGCCGGACCGTACATGCCGTCAATCTTCCAGGGAATCTCAACTATGTTGCCGTCCTTATCCTTTGTCACCTTTGTGTTCAGACCATATGCAATGGGAGTCTCATCGGTCTTGTCCTGGATGGACTCATAGTATTTCTCAACCTCGGCACGGGTAACTCCCTCGTAGAAGTTTCCGGCAGAGAGCACAACTATGTCACCGTCAGTTGATGTTGAACGGCGCTGCTGCAGAATATCAGGGTTGTAGATAATGTCAATCAGCTCTTCGCACTTGCTGCCGTCACCCACAGATTCCATCAGAGACTTGAAATAGTCCTGTGAACACTCGGGGAAGAACTTGTCCTCGGCATAGTGGTGGTGAATGCCGTTGGCAAAGAAGAGACGCTTGGCATAGACGGTGAACTGCTCAAACTCCTTTGTGGAGCGGTCACCCTTATAGTTCTCCAGTATGTTCTCCACCACGTGGCGTATGGGCAGGTTCCACTTGCAGTTCTGGTCCCAATGGATGTCACGGCCCCATTTGGCAGCCTCAGAGAGATGGTAAGCATACTCTTTCTGCTGCAGTGTGAGCTCATCCCATCCGGGAATCTGGTAACGCATGACCTTGAGGTCGGCAAACTGGTCAATCAGATACTTGAAATCACTCTTTTTCTGTCCACAGCCGGCTGTAATGGCCATAACTCCTGTCATCATCATAACTTTAAAGATTGTTTTCATCGTTTATTATTTTGTTTGTTCAGTCCTTTTTTTTGTTCCTGCCAATATCACGCCGCCCAGAATCATGGCCGATCCAAGTCCCGATACCAGAGTCATCCGTTCACCCAGTACAATGATTGCGGCTATAAGCGTGAATACAGGATTAAGATATACATAGTTGGTGGCGGTCACATTGCCAATGGCCAGGAGCACCCTGTTCCAAACCACAAAACATACCAGTGATGCTATGGTTGAAAGGAACACCAGGTTACCCCAAACCTGTATGTGATCAAACCTTACGGTCTCAAGATTGGAGTTGTCAGAGAGTATCAGCAGGGGCACTATTGTAGCCAGACCCCAGAAAAAGACCTTGCGTGTTGCAAAAAGTGATCCGTACCGCTCTGTCATCTGTCCTGTGAACTGGCTGTATGCAGCCCAGCTCAGGGCAGCCATGAATGCCAGGATATCGCCCTTGGGTGAAAGACTCACGCCGTTGCCGTCAAACACCACCATTGTCATTCCCGACAGTGCCAGCACCGTACCTGCCACAAGCGGGAATCTTACCTTGACATCCTCAAGACCGTCTACGAAAGGTCCTTTAAAGAGTCTCTTTATGGCCAGGGTAAGCAAAACCGTAAGAAGCGGAGCGATGCATACTATGAAAGATACGTTGCAGGCCTGGGTATGGCTAAGTGCTGTGTTCTCGGTCCAGAAATAGAGTGAACCGCCTGTTATGCCTGTGAATACGAACACCAGCTCATGACGCAGTGAGGCCGAAAAAACTTTCCTGTCACGTCCTCCGCGTACAAGACATACCGTGAGGAGCCCCATATAGGCTATGGCAAACCTGATGGTGAATATCTGTGCCGGGGAGAGACCTTCATTGATAAGCGTCTTGGTGGATACGAAAGTAACACCCCACAACGCCATCGTTATGAATGCCAGTACATGGTATATGAATTTGCCTTGTCCTCTCATCTTCCAATTAGAGCTTTGGTTACGTTACGGCGGAACTGTACTATCTTCTTTCCGCACTGCGGCCTGAAAGTGACAAGATAGAAACACCACAGCGCGATGGTGGCTATCCACTTGTTTGCCTCCTGAAGCAGCCTTTTTTTATACGCTCTGTCATTGACCCAGAAGGTGCGTGCCCTCTCACTGCGTCCAATGCCCTCTGTAACGCGGTCAAAATAATCCTGTTCCAGCTTGTAATCAGGTATGCTGTGATACAGTATGGCATCGGGCAGGTAGACAAACTGCATCCCGTGCCGTTTCATCTTGTCAAATATATCCTTCTCCTCACCGCCACCCAGGTTGTTACCGTTACGTCCCAGGTTCACATTATATAATCCTACCGTATCAAAGACACGCTTCCTGTAGGCAGCGTTGCCGCCTCCCGGATATTTGTTGCCGGGGAATGAACGTGGCTTCTTGCCAAAATAGAGGTATCCGGTAAGCAGACACTTAATGAAATATGTCATCCAGCGGGGTTCACTACCACCTTCATAATGAGGTATGATGGGACCTCCGGCCGCATCGGTCTCAGGGTGAGTGTTGAACCAGGAGGCATATGCATCCAGATAGCTCGGGTTAACGGTGGCATCATCATCCACATATACCAGGATGTCACCCTTGGACTCCTTGATGCCACGGTTACGTGCATGTGACAGGCCCTGATTGGTTTCAGTCACATAGCGCAGCTCAACGCCGGGAAAATCCGCCTGGAAACGCTCCACCTCAGAGCGTGTATCGTCAGTACAGTTGTTGTCCACCAGCACAATCTCATAACCCGCAACGGGCATTGTACCCTCTGCCAGGCTCTTGAGTACGTTGTAGATGTACTTTTGGCGGTTATATGTACAGATAATGACCGATATCATTTGGGTTGTTTCTCTTTTACAAAATCAAGTATCATCCGTGATGAATCATATCCGGCGGTCTTTCCCCAGAACTTGTCAACTATGCGCTTGCGCTCAGTTTCGTCAAGAGTATAGTTACCGGACTCAATGCATGAGCAGAGTGACTCAAAGTCATATACTCTCCTGCCTGTCACATTCTCATCAAACGGATAGTAGAAATCACGCTCCTTTACGTATTCATCATAATCATAAAGGTACAGTATTACGTCCTTGTGCTCCATGAGCAGCCAGTCATAGAGTATGGATGAGTAGTCAGTAATAAGCACATGAGCATACGGCAGTACAGGATAGATATCCATACGCGGCGATGCCAGTATGATGTTTGACATCTCTTTAATCCCGTCCACAATGACATTGGCATGGGGCTTGAGGATAAGCAGCTGGTTCTTTGCCGCCAGTATGCCGTTGAGTCTCTCCAGATCCATGCTCTGGGTAAACACTGTACGCTGGGAGTCACGCCAGGTGGGCATATAGACAAACACCTTGTCATAACCTTTGCATCTTTGAACCATATCCCATGTCTGCCGGGGTTCATACTTCTTTATGAAACTGATGCGTTCCTGTTCTGTTACGGTAAGTATACGGTTACGCGGGTAACCCAACTCCAGGCAACGTGACTGGGGAATGCGGAATGCCTTGGCAAACATGGATGTCTGGAAAGGCGTGGATGTGAGCAGCCAGTCGGGACGGCGGAAAGATTCGGGATGGCGGAATACATCCAGTTTGTTTTTCTTGCTGTAGCGGTCGGCCAGAGGTCCCGATATGGTGTTGAACTCAGTCCTTTTCAGGCCTACGCCATGCCAGAGGTTGATACAAACTGCACCACCTGACAGGCAGAACATAATATCGGCTGTATAGGAGTTGAAGAACCAGTACCGTGATGTGAGTGCATGCCATATTCCGCGTGGTCCCAGAACCCAGTATGCTTCGAGTCCGTAGCTGCGCACCTTCTTTACGCAATCCCTGTTTGTAGAGAGCCAGACCTTACGTATGTTGTCATCGGTCTGCCGGGATGCGTATATGAAGAGGTAACGGGCATTGTCATTGAATGCCCCGCGAAAACTGCCAAAAGCATATTTGCGCTTGCTGCGTGGAAACAGAAACGAGAACGGGTAGATGAGATAGCAGATTATGTATGCAATCAGTTTCATCTGTTCAGTCTTTCTTGATACGAACGTCAAATACCTGGCCGGTAAGGTCCGAAATCAGCGTTTTCAACGAAGCATCGGCCACACTGGCTGCATCCAGGAGCGTACCCTCGGGCTCATTGCCGAAATTGCGTACGCGCATAGGTGTCTTGGTGCGTTCCGGATTCATCACGTTCACGCGTATTCCATCCTGTTCCCACTCCTGTGCCAATGCCTGCATGAAGTTTACTACAGCAGCTTTTGTTGATGAATAGATGCTGTAGAGCGCACGACCGCGGGTGTATGAGCTGGAGGTGTAGAGCAGCAGCTGTCCGTGGCTCTGTTTAAGGTACGGGAAACTCTCTATGGCTATGTTTACCATACCGTCATAGTTGGTACGTATCATGGTGCTCAGCGCATCGGGATCCATGGTAACCAGGGGTTCGCGTCTGAGAATGGCGGCACTGTTCACTACATAGTCTATATGACCCTCCTTGTCATATATCTCTTTGAGACATGCAGCAACAGCACCTCTGTCAGCTATGTCTGTTCCGGTAGTACTGCGTGAGAACGAGTATGTCTTTGCTCCGTGCTGCATGGCCTTTGATACCACTTCGGCTCCTATGCCCGAGTTACCACCGAATACAGCCAGTACCTTGCCGTTCAGTGATGAGAACTGTGCATCATCCTGAACAGTGGTGGAACGCAACTGGAAGAGTTTGTCAAGCAGGTATGAATCCTCCTTATAGGTGAGCTTCATGTTTGACTCCTCACCGGGTACTACATACACCTTCTCGTCCGGGAGGTATCTGACCACAGTGCCGCAGTCATCGGATGATGTAAACTTGGGGTCCTTGAGAGCTATCTCATAAGCCTTGCTGATGACACTCTGACGGAATGCCTGAGGTGTCTGTCCGCGACGCAGGAACCTGCGGTCAGGAATACTCTTGATAACCTCACCCTTGTCATCAACCTGTATTATGGTGTCTGTTGCGGGAACGGCTACATCTATTGCATTGTAGCTCTTGAGGGCCTCCACTATACCGTCAATTATGGTGTTGCTCAGGAGCGGGCGCACTGCATCATGAAATATAAGTGCGGAGTCAGGCTCATTTGAATAGGCGTTGATGGCGGCCAGACTGGATTCATATCTCTCCTGTCCGCCCGACAGTATCTTCTTTACCTTGCTCCATTTGTTGCGGAGAACCATCTCCTCAATCTCATGCATGTACAGGGAGTTGGTCACTATGGCAATCTCGTCAATGAGTCTGTGATTGTCAAATACGTTTACAGTATGCTCAATAACGGTCTTTCCGGCCACCTTGAAGAACTGTTTGGGTATACCCAGTCCCGATCTGGAACCAACTCCTCCTGCAAGGATTATAGCTATGTTTCTACTCATCATATGTTTATTTAGAGTCTTTATGTTCTACATTTACCACGTTGTGGGTTATCGTCACATTGGGGATCTTGCGCCAGTCACCGTACAGACGGGTCAGATACTCGTCACATCTGCATGGTGCCGGGAACATGTGTCCCTCAAATTCAATCTCTCCTAACGGGAAGGTCTCATCGGTTACCCTGAGGGAATAATAACCCAATCCATAGTCAAATATCCACTGCTTGCGCATGAACAGCTTACCCACCAGAGTGGCCAGTTGTACAAGCAACCAGGTGAAAGGGTAAAGACAAACTGCAACCAGGTGTCTGATCCTGCCATCCTGCAGCAGTTTGTACTTGCGTCTGAAACAGGGGCCGAACAGACGGTCAATGTTCCTGTTCATGAAAGGCCTACCGTTTACAAGGTACATTATGTCAATCCATGCGTTGTCCTTCTTGACGGTTTTCTCCTTGGGTTTTAAGGGATCGGCCGATATGTGTGACACCAGGACGTCATCATTTACAACCCTGGCCCATCTTTTTGCCGTGTACTCTTGGGTGTTGGCATCAATAAAGCGGAAAGGCAGTTTCAGACCTTTCTGCATTGCCTCTTTCAGCTTTTTGCGGTCTTTTTTGAGCACGCATACGTCAAGGTCGTCATCCCAGGGTATGAAACCTCCGTGTCTTACTGCCCCCAGGAGCGTACCTGCATCGAGCCAATAGACCACACCCTCCTCTCTGCAAACCTTGTCAAACTCAATCAGGGTTTCCATAAGGCTTGTCTGCAGGGAACGGAGCATAGAACCGTCGGGGTTGTATTTCTGTCTTAACTCTTTCTGTATTTCAGGATCAATCATAATCACTTGTTTAGTTTTCTCTCTTACCCTGTCCGGATAAGAATCCCTTAATCATATTAAGTCCGTTGCGTCTCTCAGAGCCGTTCATTCCAATCAGGAAAGAGGTAATGGAGGTAACAGCTATGCAGATTGCAATGACAATCAGGGAACGGATGGTCCTGCTCATCATGCAATGGTCATACAGATAGGATCTGGCAACAACTGAAATAGCCGATGAAATGGCCGTTACAGCCAGGATTGGCAACACTGATGTCTTGACAAAAATGCCGGGTCTTAACCCTGTCTGCTTATATACGAACCATACCCTCAGGGCCTGAGCCAGCAATGAAACGGCAATTGATATATACAATACTGTTGGGGCCGGCATATTCAAGAACTTGATTGCAAGATATGACAGAGGCAGTATTGTCAGCATAGTGATTCCGACGGTGAGTTGGAAATTGCGTATATTTCCGGTAGCCTGTACGGGAGCAGTAAGCGGACTGGTCAGACTGTTTACCAGCGCCTCTATGATCATGAGGCGTGTCAGTATATAGGCTATATCCGGAACATTGTCTTCCCTGAGCCAAAGGGGCAGAATGAATTCAGCCTCAAGAAGCAACGGTAGGGCAACAACAAACAGCAGATAGAATGAGAACTTGGAACTCTGACATATAAGTTTATGCATGTCATCAATCTCATTTGCCACATATGATTTGTATATCTGTGGCCTTACAGCTGTAAAGAAGTTGAAGTTCAGTTGCGTAATGGTCATCTGGACTTTATTGGCAATAGCTCTGGCCGCACTCATGATCAAACCGAAATGTGCGTTCAGAAGCAGGGTCAAACCCATGTTCTTGAATACATCGGCCGATGATCCTATCATGTTCCAGCTGGAGTATGAGAACATCTCCTTGAACTGCTCCTTGTCAACGACCAGCTTGAACCGGCACTCTTTGTAGAACAGTCTGCAATAGAGCCAATGGAACAGTGATGTAATAAGCTGGATTGTCATTCTCAGCCCGGCATACAGGATAATCCTGCTGTCCTTGTCATCGGGAGCCATAATAAGAACGGCAGCCACACCCAGGGTGGCGAATGCTTCAAAAAGGCTCAGGTATGCAAAGACTTTCATTTTCTCCCTTGCTATGATCATACCCTGATAGGGAACTCTCATCACGTAGAGTGCAAATGAAATGATGCTGAACTGGAATACCCATTTGGCGGCATGGTAATGGCCGTTTACATCGGCATTGTGCATAAGGTACCAGTAACCGGCAGTCTCGGACAGCAGTACAATGGCCAGTGTAAGAATGACAAAAATGGTGAGACTTATGCTGAATATCCTTTTCAGCCTGTCGTAATCCTGATGTTCCAGATCATATGAGTAATACCTCTGGCATGCGGTTGACAGAGGTCCTGTAAGGAATGATACCAGCAGTACTATCTGGCTTACAGCGTCAAACAGACCGTAATACTCCTTGCCCAAAGCATTTATGACGACTCTGGACGTGTAGAGACCGACAACCATGACAACGAGCATCCTGACATAGAGTAGGATGGTGTTGGCTGCTATTCTATTCTGGTCGACTGCTGTCATAGGTTCAGGTTTCTTTATAGGTCTTTCCAGCAGAAATGGATATAATCCTGTTGCGGCACTCTCTGCTCCTCGGGAGGTAACTGCATGTAGTCTCCGTAACGGCTTGTCAGGAATTCATCATATCCGTTGATGACATAGAACTTGGTGTCCTCAAACGGAACCAGAATGAACTCTTTCATGGCCTGTGCCTCCACATAAGCCTCTTCACCTATATAGCCCAGCTGGGCCAGGTGATTCGTGGAACCGAATTTCAGTCCTTTTACCACACTCTCCTTACGGTCAAGATAATACTCCGGTTTGGGCTTGAATATAGACAGTAACTTCTTCTTGAGAGTGTTCAGGTTGTATTTGAAAGGTCTCTCCTTAGTAAAAGGCCTAAGGCACTTCCTGAGTTTGAGGGCCTTTTCATGGGGCACTCTCAGTTCATTCCAGAGTTTATGGAATGATTCATAGTCATCGGGAACTGAATCGACAGGAAAGATATCTATCCAAAGTCCCAGATTACCCTGTTCCCTGATCCACGGTTCCATTGACTGAACGCAAGTCCTTTCAGTATCACAGACTCTTGCAAATGAGATTAGACAGTCTTTTCTGGTATGACGTGATACAACTTCAAATCCTTGGGCCTTGAAAGTCCGGCAGAATCTGTCGTAATCAGGTCGGAGCATCATGATGTCCAGGTCATCATCCCATGGAACGAACCCCTTGTGGCGTATAGCGCCTATCAAGGTTCCGAATGAGAGGGAATACTTTATGTCATTCTCAACGCAGAACCGGTGAACCACCTTGAGTATCTCCATTGAGAACATCTGTATCTCCCTTAATGTCATCTCTTTCATAAGCTGTCGTATTTGGGAAGTAATAATTACAAAGCCTCATCGTCAGGTCTCTCCACAGAGGATGAGGGATTGTTCTTTATGCTGTGTTTGCGTGATTTCTCCCAAGCGGCCTTGCGCTTAAGGTAATCGTCGTAATGCTTCTCCAGATAGTTGTCGGCCATATCAGTAAGTCGTTTCAAGCAATTGAACAATGGACTTGCCAAGAACGGGATGGATAAGGTCCGGTGCTATCTCCGCAAGAGGCTCAAGTACAAAACGTCTTTTGTGCATAAGCTTGTGCGGAATGGTAAGAGTTGGGGTATCCATGACCAGGTCATCATAAATGAGCAGGTCAATGTCAATGATACGGTCCTTGTAACCCTCTGTGCCGGTCTTGGCAGTACGTCCCATCTGTCTCTCTATCCCTTGGGTGTTGAGCAGTGCCTGAGTGGGCTCCTGGTCTGTAATGACCTGAACGGCCATGTTCAGGAACGGGTTGGCACTCTCAAATCCCCATGGTTCTGTCTCTATCACTCCCGATACAGCCTTAACCGTACCCACTTCACGGCCAATAAGCGTGAGGGCAGTCTCAAGATTTGACTGTCTGTTGCCCAGATTGGTTCCGATAGATAGGTACAGCGTGGCCATTAAGTATCAGTCTGTTATAAGCATTGCATCACCATAGCAGCCAAACCTGTAACCCTCCTTGACGGCCAGGTTGTATGCTGCCATCACCTTCTCATAACCGCCGTATGCACAGGTCAGCATAAGCTGGACAGACTCGGGCAGCTGGAAGTTGCTTACCATGCTGTCAGCAACGCTGAAAGTGTAGGGCGGGAATATGAACTTGTTGGTCCAGCCGTCAAACGGCTTGATAAGATGGTCAGTTCCAACCACTGTCTCAAGGGCGCGGTTTACGGTGTTACCTATGGCGCATATCTTGTGACCGCCCAGCTTGGCGTTGTTCACAATCTGGGTGCACTCCTCGGTGACATACATCTCCTCTGATTCCATCTTGTGCTTGGTCAGGTCCTCTACGTCAATCTCGCGGAAATTGCCCAGACCGCAGTGCATGGTTATGAATGCACGGTCAATACCCTTGATCTCCATGCGTTTCATGAGCTCACGACTGAAATGCAGGCCGGCTGTAGGTGCGGTGACTGCGCCCTCATTTGTGGCAAAGATGGTCTGGAAGCACTCATCATCAGTGTAGTCATCCTTACTCTTCTGGTCCATAGGAACAGGGTTAACCTTACCGTCCTGGTCAAATGACCATGCGCAGGCCTTGCGCTTAAGGTAGGTTGGGATAGGAGCCTCACCCAGGGCATAGAGAGCCTTCTTGAACTCGTCATGCGGGCCGTCATAAAGGAAACGCAGAACACGGCCGCGTGAGGTGGTGTTGTCTATAACCTCGGCAACCATTGAGTTGTCCTCACCAAAATAGAGCTTGTTTCCGATACGGATCTTACGGGCGGGATCCACCTGTACATCCCAAAGCAGGTTCTCCTCACGCAATTCACGCAGCAGGAAAACCTCAATCTGGGCTCCGGTCTTCTCCTTGTTGCCGTACATACGGGCGGGGAAAACGCGGGTGTCATTAAAGACAAAAACGTCCTTTTCATCAAAATAGTTCAGAATGTCCTTGAACTGTACGTGTTCAATCTCATCTGACTTCTTGTGCACGACCATCAGTCTTGACTCGTCGCGGTGTTGTGCAGGATACTGTGCAATCCTGTCTTCGGGGAGCTTGAATTTGAATTGTGATAGTTTCATTCCCTTTTAGTGTTGTTATGTTGTTACTTAATCTTCTTTCTTATCGGGCATCTCTATGTCCTGTCCGTCCAGCCACTCGCTGAACTTTTCCGGGTTAAGACAATCCTCAACCTTGAATTCACCCACGCGGGTACGTCTCAAGGCTGTCAGATGACCTCCGCTCTCAAGTGCCTGGCCAATGTCACGTGCCAGCGCCCTTATGTATGTACCCTTGCTGCAGACCACACGGATGGTTATGTCCGGCAGGTTGCATTGGGTCAGTTCAATCTCATCAATGACCAGAGTCTTGGGTTTGAGTTCCACCTCATCACCTTTTCGGGCTATCTTGTAGGCGCGTTTGCCGTCTACCTTACAGGCCGAGAATGTGGGCGGCACCTGCTCAATCCTGCCTTTGAAACGCTCCAGCACCTGTTCTACCATATCACGGGTTATATGTTCCGTGGGGTAGGTGGCGTCTATTGGTTTCTCCAGGTCAAATGACGGGGTTGTGGCCCCCAGGCGTATCGTGGCGTAATACTCCTTGGTTCCTGACTGCAGTTCCTCAATGCGCTTGGTGGCACGTCCGGTGCATACTATCAGCACGCCTGTGGCCAGAGGGTCCAGCGTACCGGCATGTCCCACCTTGAGTTTCTTGATTCCAAGGCGGCGGCATATCATCCATCGGATCTTACCAACCACATCAAATGATGTCCAGCGGTAGGGCTTGTCAAACGCCAGTATTACTCCTTCTTCAAAATTCATCTTACAGGAACAGCAGTGTCATTAATCCGGCCACGGCGCAATATACGCCGAACCATATGAGTTTGCCCTTGCGGACAATCGATATCATCCATTTGCAGGCGGCGCATCCGGACAGGAATGCTGCCAGGAATCCAATGATCAGAACGCCTGTTCCGGCATCAGTACCGGCTGCACCTGTTCCGGCAGATTCAACCAGGTCCTTCATATCCAGCAGTGCCTCACCCAGTATGGGCGGGATCACCATCAGGAAAGAGAATTGGGCCAGGCGCTCCTTCTTGTTGCCCAGCAGCAGGCCGGTTGCTATGGTGGAACCGGAGCGTGACAGGCCGGGCAGTACTGCAACAGCCTGTGCAATACCGATCACGAAAGCGTGCAGTCCCGATATCTGCTCCTTCTGGCGGGGCTTGGCGTAGTATGAGAACGTAAGCAGGGCCGCGGTAACCAGCAGGCAGCAACCTACCACGGTGGTGCCGGAACCGAATATATCCTCAATGCTGTCCTTGAAGAACAGGCCCACTACACCTACCGGAATCATGGATATGATTATGTTGATGGCATAACGTGTACCCTCATTCAGACCGCTGTAGCTTTTCCAGCTCTGGCGGGTAAACAGGTCACGCAGTATCCATACAATCTCTTTCCACAGGATGACGATGGTGCTCAGGACCGTAGCCACATGGACTATGACCGTAAAGGCCAGGTTCTGCTCACCCTCAATCCCCAACAGAGATGATGCAATGGCCAGATGTCCACTGCTGCTTATGGGCAGGTACTCGGTAAGTCCCTGCAGCAGTCCCATCAGGAGTGATTCAATCCAATTCATTCCTTATCGGCCTCCTTCTCGTTACGGGGTTTGTATGCAATGGCCACGATTATTGTGATGAATCCTATCAGTGTCACAACGGGAGCCACCTTGATGCGGCGTACACTGAATATGTCGGGCTCAAAGAAATCATTTGTACAGTTGGAACCTGTCATCAGGATCAGTCCCAGGATGATGATTGCCATTCCGATAGCTGTCAGAATGTAATTTGTCTTGGTGAAAGCGAATTTTTTCTTGTCCATATGAGTATTGTTTGTTTTAGACGTAATGAAGTTCTCCCGATTTCATTCTCAGGAAACGGTTAACCGAGTGCAGGGCGCATATGCCCGTTATGAGCAGGCCGATAAGTGTGACCACTCCAAAAACGGGAATGAGGATACGGGGCTCAGCCAGCATGATGAGCCAGGGTTCATATTTGAGTCCCAGCTGCAGACCGTACCATATCATGAGGCAGGTGAGCAAGGCCGATGCCAGACCTATCCATAGGTTCCTTCTTATGAACGGTCTGCGTATGAATGACCACTTGGCGCCTACCAGTTTCATGGAGTAAAGTATGAAACGCTGGGCGTAGATGGTCAGTTTGATGGTGTTGTTTATGAGCGTGAATGATACCAGTGACAGTATCACGGCGAGTATGAGCAGTATTCCTGCCACTTTGTGGATGTTGCTGTTTATCACGTCCAGAAGGTCTTTCTGCCAGGAAACCTCACGCACGCCCTCTTTTGCCGCAATCTTTTTCTCTATCACCTTGAGGCTGTCACTGCATGCGTAATCGGCCTCCAGACGGATGTTGAGCGATGCGTAGAACGGATTGTACTCAAGGAACTGTGACGGATCGGTGCCCATGGCCTTGGTCATCTCCTTGAGGGCTTCATCCTTGGATATGTATGAGCAGACCGCGCAGTAGGGGGCAGCCTCTATGCTACGGCGCAGCGATGACAGCTGTGTATCAGTAATGCTCTCCTTGAGAATGACCTCGACTGTCATCTCCTGCCTTAGATGGCGTGACAGGTCGCTCGCGGTAAGCAGCAGAAGCGTCACGATACCAATAAGCAGCAGTACCAGTGACGTACTGATGCATGCCGTTATGAACAGCAGGTCTATTTTTCTCTTTTTCTTTTGTTTGACCATCTTATTCTGTCTCTTGTCTTTTTCTGAATACGTAAATCAGTGAGCTGCTCTTGCCGCGATGGGTAAGTGAAATCCTCCATGAGCGCAGTCCCTCCCACATTCCACGCAGGAACGCCATCTTGTGCCTCATATGCTTCTCTGACAGGATTGATATGTAGAAACTGTCAAATGGCATTCTCTCATGGTGCATCAGGGTGAACCCGTGCATGTGTAGCAGTTGGGCCAATGATACAGGATCAAAATGCCACAGGTGTCTGGGTACATCATACGCTGCCCAATATGGACCGTAGTACATGGCATCGGTGGAACGTATGTTGGGACATGCCATTACCAGCACTCCGCCCGGACGCAACAGTTCATAGAAACGGTCCAGCAACTCATGGGGATGATGCATATGTTCAAAAACGTGCCACATGGTTATCACGTCAAATGTTCCGGCATGCAGTTTGTCCAATTCGGACATATCCATCATGCGGTGGTGGAACATCTCAAGTGAGAACAGTCTCTCCTCATGATATCTCTCCAGCGATGTCACTTTCCATCCGCGCCTCTCCATCCTGTGTGAGAAATAACCGGTTTTGGCTCCGTAGTTGAGAAGTGATCCGCTTGTGCGGTAGGCATAAGTCTCAATGATCTTTGCTTTCTTGCGCAGCATGCGTGCCCTGACATGATAATAGAGTTTTTCCATCAAACTCTTGGGCGCATCGCCAAGCTTGAGCTTAAGGCTTAGTTTGTCATAGCGTCTCAGCTCATTCTCCGAAGGGGGGTCAAGAGTGTAAACCACTCCGCAGGATGGGCATCTGAGCAGGTAATATGACTCCTTGCTGACCATAAAGTCAGTGCAGTTGGCGTAAGGGGTCTGTCCTGACGCTCCGCATATTGGACAAGGGTCAAAATCCTGATAATTCATTCCGTGATGACATTGAAAGCGCACGCGCGGCACGCGCACACATACAATAGAGCGCAAAGATAATACCCCGCTATGCCCCTTGTCAAGTATTTTAAGCTTTTTTTGTTTGATTTACTGCATAAAAAACCAGTCCGCAGCGGTTGGCTGCGGACTGGCTGAATCTGTTTTATCGGGTATTCCCCGATGAAATGAGTTTTTTAGAATTCTGCCAGGTGCATGTCACCCTTCTCGGCCAGGGCTTTGTGCAGGGCAAATGCCTTGTCAAGAGCATGGCTGGTCTGGCCCTTCTCGGCAATCTTGAGGTAATCCCACATGAGCTGCTTGTAGTCAGGATGTACGCAGTTCTCGATGATGCACTTGGCACGCTGGGCGGGTGACTTGCCACGCAGGTCGGCAATACCCTGCTCGGTGATGAGAACCTTCACGCTGTGCTCGTTGTGGTCCACGTGGGTACACATGGGAACGATGGCACTGATCTTGCCACCCTTGGCTACAGACGGGCAGCTGAATATTGAGATGAATGCGTTGCGGGTAAAGTCAGCCGATCCGCCTACACCGTTCATCATCTTGACGCCGCTTACGTGAGTTGAGTTCACGTTGCCGTAGATATCGGCCTCAAGGGCGGTGTTCATTGCAATCAGACCCAGACGGCGTGCCACCTCAGGGCTGTTTGATATCTCGGTAGGACGGAGCACCAGTTTGTCCTTGAAGAAATCCATATCCTCATAGATTCCCTGCAGGGTCTCGTTACTTACGCTCAGTGATGAGCTTGAACCGAACTTGCAGTGTCCCTTACGCATCAGGTCAATCACTGAATCCTGGATAACCTCAGTGTACATCTGGAATGCAGGTACCAGAGGATCCTCACCCAGAGCACCCAGAACGGCGTTGGCAACGTTACCTACACCACTCTGCAGGGGCAGGAAAGTTGAAGGTATGATGCCGCGCTTAAGGTCGCTGATAAGGAACTGAGCCACGTTGTGACCTATCTGGAGAGTAGTCTCGTCAGGAGCGTTGAAACCGCGTGCCTCATCAGGTATGTTAACCTCAACGATACCCAGAATCTTGGAAGGATCTACCTGGATATAGTCCTTTCCGATGTGGTCGCTGGGCTGGTAGATGGGAATCTCGCGGCGGTAAGGAGGATCGGCGGGCTCATAGATGTCATGCAGACCCTTGGCGCAGCGTGAGTGGGCTGCGTTGATCTCAATGATGAGCTTCTCAGCCAGACGGGCAACTGTAGGTGCAATACCCACACCGGCGGTAACCCAGATCTTACCGTCATCGGTCACGTCAAATGCCTCCATGATGCCGATATTGATTTTGCCATAGAAACCGTAACGCATCTCCTGTGCCATGTGGCTCAGGTTGATGTCATTATAGGCAATTTCACCGTTGTTTACGGCTGTACGGAAGTCCTTGTTGGTGGTGTAGGGAGCACGGTATTTGAGAGCGTGCTCACGTGCCAGGATACCGTCACATGAATCACCGGTAGAAGCACCGGTGAAAAGGCTGATCTGAAACTCCTGGCCCTTCTCATGGAGCTCATGGGCCATTAAACCTATCTCATGGGTGACGGCCTTGGGGGTACCTGCGGGGGTGAATCCGCTAAGACCTACGTTGTCACCGTTCTTTACAAAACGTGCTGCCTCGGCAGCTGTGATTCTCTTGAAAGCCATTATGATATGTTTTTAACTTGTTTGACGCGGAAGTGACTAAAAACGGCGCAAAATTAACCATAACCTTAAATAAAAACAAGAGAGCGTCCCGGTAATTCCGTGTGTGACGGAAAATGACTACTTTTGCAACCGCTTATCACAAAGGAATATGGAAGAGAGCACAAAGAAACTATTCATTGAGACATACGGCTGCCAGATGAACGTGGCCGATAGTGAGGTTATCGCATCAATAATGCGCATGGCCGGTTATGAGCCTACTGACAATATTGATGAGGCCGATGCCATATTCCTGAACACCTGCTCCATACGAGAGAACGCCGAGCAGAAGATATGGAACCGTCTGGAGGCTCTGTATGCCATGAAAAAGAAGAAAAACCGCCTTTTCATCGGCGTAATGGGCTGCATGGCAGAGCGTACCAAGGAGGATCTTACGGATAACCATCACGTGGATGTTGTGTGCGGCCCCGATGCCTATCTGTCACTTCCTGACCTTATGGCTCAGGTTGAGGCAGGCCATAAGGCGATGGATGTGGAACTCTCCACCACCGAGACATACCGAGACATAATCCCTGAGCGTATCTGCGGCAACCGTATAAGCGGATTCGTATCCATAATGCGCGGCTGCAATAATTTCTGCCACTACTGCATTGTCCCCTATACCCGCGGACGTGAGCGCAGCCGTGATCCGCAGAGCATCCTCAACGAGGTTCTTGACCTTAAGAAAAAAGGTTACAAGGAAGTGACTCTCCTGGGCCAGAATGTGAACTCTTACAAGTTTGAGAATGAGGGTTCAACCGTAGGTTTTCCGCAGTTGCTGCGTATGGTTGCCGAGGCTGTACCTGAGATGAGGGTAAGGTTCACCACATCACACCCCAAGGATATGAGTGATGAGACACTGCACGTAATTGCCGATGTTCCCAACATCTGCCGTCACATACATCTGCCAGTCCAGAGCGGCAGTTCCCGCATACTCAAGCTGATGAACCGCAAATATACCCGTGAGTGGTATCTGGAGCGTGTCGATGCAATCAAACGCATCATCCCCGATTGCGGTCTTACAACCGATATGTTCACCGGCTATCACTCAGAGACAGAGGAGGATCACCAGGAGAGCCTGTCGCTCATGCGCCTGTGCCGATATGACGCCTCATTCATGTTCCGCTACTCGGAGCGTCCGGGTACATATGCCAGCAAGCATCTGCCCGATGATGTACCTGAGGATGTCAAGATCCGCCGTCTGAATGAGATGATCGCATTGCAGAACGAACTCTCACTGGAGCGTAACCGCGAGTGCATTGGCAAGGAGTATGAGGTCCTGGCCGAGGGCTACTCAAAACGCTCCCGCCAGCAGCTCTACGGCCGCACTGAGCAGAACCGTACGGTAGTATTTGACAAGGGTAGTCACCGCCCGGGAGATTTCCTTACAGTTCGCATTACTGACGCTACGTCAGCCACACTTCTGGGTACCGAGGTCTAATCTTTCCTGTACCTGGCAATCAGTTCCAGGATCTCCTCACCATACTGTTTCCATTTGGCGGGTCCGAATCCGTTTACTGCCAGCAGTTCCTCCTTTGTGGTGGGGCAGGTATCGGCTATCTCCAGCAGAGTGCGTTGCGTGAGCACCCAGTATGCCCGGATGTTCTGTGCCATGTACTGCTCGGTTCGCCACTCGGTAAGCGGCACAATCAGCTCCGGATGACGGTTGCCGGCATATATCTGTGAAATGTCAGGCTTTTCTTTCTTCTCCTTCTCTTTACGTTTCTTACGGCCCTTACCGTCATTGAGGACTATCTCGTTTCTTGTATTGAGATACATCTCTATGCTGAATCCGCTCTCAGCAATCTTTTTCATGCATTCAATGAACAGGGTAAGCTGTGGCAGCAGCTCGGCCGATGCATCGGAGAGGTTTTTCTGCACATCCTTGTTGTCTGCCGATACCGACATGGCAGGTACCGTGACGGATGCCACATCGGCCAGTATGGGTAGGAAATAGCCCGATGCTTTGTATATTCTCTCATTCAGATACTCAGGATCTTCTGTTCCTATCCTGTCCAGTTCAGCCCTGAACTTTACTGCCACCTCCTCCATGTCGCGTATCTTGCATCGGCATTCTTCCATTTTGGCTGTTTGCTCGGGGTAGGTGTTCCTAAGGTCCTTCTGGAATATTCCGCCGGCCCATCCCGACAGCCTTACAAGCTCTGAGAAACTGAAACACTCCTTAAGTATAGTCATAAAATACTCCTGTCGGGATGATTCCAGTTGCCTCTCCATCTCACTTACCGGCATGAAATCGTCATGGAACTGCGATACGTCGGCGTTGTTGTACAGGCATGACTGTGAAATGGGGCTGCTTAGTACGATACCTTCAAGTGTGCGGCAACGAGAAAGAGCCACGTAGACCTGCCCAAAGCTGAATGCCGATGCCGCGTCAATTATGACATGGTCAAACGTCAGTCCCTGGCTTTTGTGTATTGTCACTGCCCATGCTGCGCGCAATGGATACTGTATGAACGTACCCTCTACTTTGGGTACTATCTCCTTGGTCTCTTTGTCTATCTCATACTGGATGTTCTCCCATTTTTCACGCGGTACCTGTATCTCATCTCCGTTCTCATCCGTTACGGTAATGCCGTTTTCATCGTCAATTTCAGTGATTGTGGCAATCTTTCCGTTGTAGTACCGGCCCTCCCGTGAGTCATTCCTAAGGAACATCACCTGTGCGCCCTCCTTAAGCTGTAGGGTCTTTTCGGCAGGGAGCGAGTTATCAGGGAATGTCCCTTCTATATCAGCGTAGAATATGTGCAGCCTTGTTCTTAGCGCGCTCATTTTCTGCTGGTTTATGTTATCCGCCTGTCGGTTATGGGTGGTGAGCCTGATCCATTTGCTTCCAGCCGGTGTTATTGAGTCATCGGGGTCAAACATAGGGTCGAACCTGCTGTTGAGTTCGCGGTATGTGGCGTTGTCCATCACTCCGCCGCGGATGCTGTTCAGGATATTCAGGAATGCGGTATCTGACTGCCTGTAGACTGTCTGCAGTTCAATTGTCACATACTTTAGATGTCTGAATACCTTGGAGTGAAAGAAAAACGGTGACTGATATACCTTCTTGAGCCATGGCTCCTCCTGCTCTGTAACTACAGGAGGGAGCTGATGCGCATCGCCTATCATAAGAACCTGCACTCCTCCGAACGGGTTGTCATTCCGCCTGTACTTACGCATAGCGGCGTCAACCGCGTCCAGAAGGTCGGCCCTTACCATTGAAATCTCATCTATTATGAGCAAGTCTAGAGTCTTGATGATCTTGAGTTTCTCCTTACGCAGTTGTCTGTGTGACTCGGGCATCTGGTACTCGGTGACCAGTTCCTTGACATCTGGCAGATAGGGGCACAGAGGCAACTGGAAGAATGAGTGGATTGTCACTCCACCGGCATTGATTGCTGCGACACCTGTAGGCGCCAGCACGACACAGCGTTTAGGTGTGTTTTCAACTATATACTTCAGAAAGGTGGTCTTACCGGTCCCGGCCCTACCGGTTAGAAAGACTGATATTCCAGTCTGGGAGATGTAATTTTCGGCCAGTTCAAACAAGTTATCTTTTTTCATAGTAATAAAATGTGTACTGTTCAGAAGCAAATATATGAATAATATCGCTATCAATGCGGATTATGACCGCTTTACTTATAAAGTAACGCGCGCGAGCATGTTAAAATGTGTTAATCATATTGCGGATATAAAAAGTGGGAGTATCTTTGCGGTGTATTAGTGACTTAATACACCGATATTGACTAAGAAAACAACACATTAAACAAGTACGATTATGATTAAGATCAGTAATCTTGCATTCAGTTATGACAGCGTCGTTGTACTGAAAGACATCTCCTTGGATTTGCAGGAGGGCCGCATCTACGGTCTTCTGGGTGAGAACGGAGTGGGCAAGACCACTCTGCTTACGCTCCTGGCCGGTCTTAAAAAGCCTGAGAGCGGAACTATTGACGTTGACGGTCAGAATCCGTTTGACCGCAAGCCTTCATTTCTCTCAAACATCTATTATCTGCCCGATGAGGTCGCAGCCCCCCATCGCAAGGCACTGGATTTTGCGCGTGACCACGGACAGTATTGGGAGAATTTCAGCATCTCCAAGTTCTCGGAGATAATGAAGATTTTTGATACCGATGAGGAGTTCCGCATGGACCAGATGTCATACGGTCAGCTCAAGAAGACCTACATCAGTTTTGCGCTGGCCTGCAATACCCGTTACCTCTTTATGGATGAGCCCACCAACGGACTGGACATCCCCTCCAAGGCTCAGTTCCGTAAGGCTGTATCCAAGTATACTTCCGATGAGTCCACGCTTCTCATCTCAACCCATCAGGCACGTGACCTGGAGGCAATCATCGACCCCATCATCATCCTGGACCGCAGGGATGTGCTGCTTAATGCAACACTCGATGAAATCGCCCAAAAGCTCTATTTTGACTATTCATCCGATGTCAATCCCACATCTCTCTACTCCGAGATGGTACCGGGCGGCAACATTCAGGTAATACCCAATGTTGACGGCATTGAGAGCAAGGTCAATATTGAGGCCCTGTTCAATGCAGTGCTGCAGCACAAGAAAGAGATTAAGGCTATGTTTAACAAGTAATGGATAGTGGCTATGAAAAATGATGTTTTCAATTTTAACCGTTTTGGTCGTTACCTTGTAACTGACACAAAGAATGCCATCAACAGATACGGCATATCATTACTTGTGCTGGCCGCATTCAGTTTTGCAGGATACCTGCTGGCAGGCCTTTTCTCATCAGTTGTAAACGGAAGCTGGTACAGCATGCCTGTAGCCGGTAGAGTTACCATATTCCTTTTTGTTACAACCATAGTGCTGGCTATGGCACCGGCCAAGATGTTCGGTTTCATTACTGATAAGAAAGAGGGATCGGATTTCCTTATGCTGCCGGCATCTCCGTTGGAGAAGACCATTTCAATGGTCATTATCAGCTGCATTTTCATGCCTTTGGTTTTCTTTGCCTTATACCTGTCACTGGATCTGGTGTTGTGCATGATTGACATCAATTGCGGAGATTCACTGGTAGTCTCAATCCATGAATTCAGGTATGACAGTGTGGCACAGGTGGCTAGAAGCATGCAGTCCGATGAGGATTTTGTATTGAACCGTTCCTCCGTATTGTGCGATGACGTTGCTCAGTTTGTATTGATATTCCTTCTGGGCGCATTGCTGTTCAAGACTTCAAAGACAGCCAAGACTATCGGTTGCATGATTCTTCTCTCTGTGATATTGGTTATGATTGCCATACCCTTGCTCACATCGGGTGCCTTTGACGTGCTTAAGGAGGCAATAGTTAACGGTATGACCCCTGATGAGATGCTGTCAGAGTTCCCTGTCATGGCGTGGATCACCAGACATCCGTTACTGACAGATTTCATTTCTGACACTATTATGAACGTTATCCTTTTCCTGCTTATATGGTTGAGGGTAAAAAGGATTAAACACTAAAAACAGATTATCATGGAATTCAGTCAAAACAAACCGATTTATCTGCAGATTGCCGATGGAATCAATGAAAAGATTCTGAGCGGTGAGATCAGAGAGGGAGACAGGATACTGTCTGTTCGAGAACTGGGCGGCGAGCTGGGTGTAAACCCCAATACTGCCATGCGCAGTTATGAAAAACTTACTATGGATGGAATTATCTACAATCAGCGAGGCATAGGATATTTTGTTTCAGAAGGTGCCAAGGCCATAGCCCTGGAAAAGATGCGTACCGATTTCCTGGAGAACGAGCTGCCGCAGATCCTGCGTAAGATGCGTCTGCTTGAACTCAAAGCCGAGGACATCCTCAAGTAATCTGACACAGATATAATATCTAACGCAGAAACCGCTGTTTTTTCGGCGGTTTCTGCGTTTTCTGCTTGAGGTTTTTTGTATCTTCGTCACAAAAGACAATTGATATGGGTAAATCATTCAAAGGAGGTATCCGCCTTAACCGCAGGAGCATGACGGATATTATCACGGATTGGTTCCGTGACAACCAGGACAGCAGTATAAGCGTAAAGAGACTCTATGATGAGCTCAAGCTCAAGACTCATCCCATGCGCAGCATGTGTCTGGATATCGTACTGGATCTTGTTGAGGACGGATTCCTCAAGGAGAAAGACGGTCAGTTCAGCCTCATGCAGAAAAGCAAGTTCGTGGAGG